>JAABUK010001328.1_pt1 | contig 47665 bp, 52 predicted proteins | sample 5559141 | NCBI WGS metagenome assembly JAABUK01 (sample SAMN10711869, study PRJNA513367) | rock metagenome | isolation source: Antarctica rocks | place: Antarctica: Victoria Land, Pudding Butte nord | collected 2016-01-03 | reverse complement strand
GGAGCCACAGGCAGTGCACCGGCTAGACAATGGCCTCATCCAAGGTGGGTGCGCGTCAATACGCTCAAGACGAATCTCGATGAGCAATTGAAGACTACATTTGCCAGCCACAAGGCATTGAATTCTCTCGAGATATTGATAAGCAGTCCACGTTCACCCACAGAGAAGGTCCTGCACATCGATAAGCATATACCGAATCTCGTAGCATTACCCGCGGCTACAGAGCTATCAAAGACGGCTCCCTACCTCGATGGCCTCATCATCCTGCAAGATAAAGCTTCGTGCTTTCCCGCCTATCTACTTGACCCGAAAGCTGACGAAGGCGGTTGTCTAGATGCCTGTGCGGCACCAGGAAACAAGACTACGCATCTGGCAGCGATCGTGAACGACAGCGGCTCAAGCAAGCTAAAGCCAATCATCTACGCCTGCGAGAAGGATCAACTCCGAGCATTGACCCTGAAGCAGATGGTCCGTATTACAGGCGCTGGAGATTGTGTCACGATAAAGGCTGGACAGGACTTCCTGAGGGTCAATCCCGATAAGCCACCCTGGAACGAAGTCAGGGCTCTATTGCTCGATCCTAGCTGCTCGGGCAGTGGGATCATTGGACGCGATGAGGCTCTCCGGGTTGTCCTTCCTAGTAGGGACAACATCATCACTGTTCCTGCTAACGGCTCCAAGAAGCGAAAGAGGCGACCTCAAATCGATCCTACGCCAGTCCTCGGAGTAAAATCGAAGGATGTCCCCATGAGTGAAGACAAGGCATCAGATCAGCTCTCGGTGCGGCTCACGGCCCTATCTACATTCCAGCTCAAGCTATTGCTACATGCCTTCCAATTTCCTGGAGCTCGCAAAATCGCCTACTCTACATGCTCAATTTACGCGCAAGAGAATGAGCATGTCGTAATGAAGGCATTAGCCTCGTCGTTGGCCAAGGAGAAGGGCTGGCGCATCTTGTGGAGGACTGAACAGGTTTCTGGAATGAAGGCTTGGGAGATCAGAGGCGACGTCCAGGCGTGCAAAGCCGCCGATTCCGACAATGTCGAGGATGTTGACCATATCGGGGAGGCCTGTCTGCGGTGCGAAAAAGGCACGAACGAAGGTACGCAGGGGTTCTTCGTGGCTGCATTTGTACGCGATGATGACCGTAGGCCTGTGGAAAAGCTGGTAGACGAGGAATGGGAAGGCTTTAGCGATGCTGAATGTTCAGGCTAGGTCATCCTCGAGTAGTTCATCAGGTGAGGTTCCTGCCACTTTTCTCAGCGAGAAAATCGCGCCGGCACATTCTATGAAAGCTCGTCTTTTCTATCATGACATTCACAAAGCAACATGTCGTACCTGAAAACAAGGCTGAAAGTGATTCGCCTCGCTTAACCTTACCCATGTCGGTGATGTATTGCTCAACGAGGATTATGACGTGTGACGCAAACACACGACACTCCAAATCCTCCACTTCGAGCCAAAATTTGCATCACAATTCAACTGCCTTACTACATCTACAGTCAAATACGAAATTACGTTCTCAACGCAAATCACATAGCAAGTCTCACACCAGTCACAACCATGTCTGCCTCACGCAACGCCGATGCCTCTAGCAATCAGCCTGGCCAAATCGGCTCCCACATTGAGCGTGATGCGCCCATGACCACCAGCGGCGTAAGTTCCTCAACATAGCTTTCACACATCCATACCCTCAGCCACGCATCAACGCAGACACCGCTAACACCGACCACAGCACAAGCCCGGCGTCCTCGTAGGCAACGACGCCGCCCCCGAATTCCACGCCAAAACCCTTCCCCCCGGCAGCGCCCCCCCAGACCGCACCTTCGCTCCCAATCCCACTTCCGAAACCCCTGGTCAGGCCCTCAACGACGACTATGACCGCATGCATGGTAAAGAATCTACCAAGACTACCGCCTCATCCACTCTAGGCGGTGCGACCTCTGGTGATGTTCACACGGGCATGGGCAATCCGGGACAAGGACAGACGAGCCAGGAGAAGAGACACGAGAGGGATAACCCGGGAGGTCATGGAGGCGGTTTGGCGGGTGCGGGGGCTAGTGCGGCAAGTGGGAATCAGATGGCGGATGAGAGGACTCAGGAGAGCCAGAGGGCGGGGGAGAAGGAGGAGGGGAAATATGCGGGGACGAGGAGTGATAAGAGAGAGCCGCAGCCTGATGGGGAGATCTAGACTTGGGATTGAGTTGAATGATGAGGGCGAGGAGACTTAGAAGTAGGTGTTGATTGATAGAAGGCGAAGATGTTGCTAGCTCGATAAAGCTAGCAGGCAATATATCATGAGCCAGAGCTTTGCCAACGGGAATATCTGCTCTGCTTTTACTTGCCTTTCTGATTGTATGCTGACCAGCCGTGCCCTTCGAGGAGATACATAGCAATCATCAAGGAGCGCGTTTACGCATCCGTGATTATCCAATTGAACTGTAGCGTCAAGTGCCTAAATCATTCTATCAAGTACAAGGTTTCGGCTGCGGCCCGCAAGCATATAGGCCAATCTGACTACATGAAAGTAAACTATTTGTGTTTTTGGCATCTCGCTGAACGGTCAACTCTCAATAGTAATTTGTTTGCGTCGCGCTCGAAATCTGAGGTCCCAAGATATGCCGGTGCTTATCTCTCGACTTCTTTGAGAAATCTTCGCCCAGAACTATACCCGCCCCGAAAACTTCACTGAACTGTAGATCGATTGGACCTTCTAGCACCAAGAAATCTATATCCTCATGTACCATGTTCCCTTGCTGGCTATCTATGTGCCATCGCGGTCGCACGTACTTGGTGGACCTAAATTTAAAGAAGTTATTGTTGGAGGTATGTACGGGAGACTCGATTAATACAATCCGCTCCTTTTGCAGTGGATAGATCTCGAGAAGAAGCCTGTAGGTTAGGGATGGAGTGATGTAATTGTTCGCGCATGTCCTGTCTATGGTTGCTTCGATGCACTCGTACGATTGGCCCATGCCGGCCCACATGACTACTTGGACTCTGTGGTAGTCTTTGAAACCTATCACTTGTTGGGGATGTCGTTTTCGAAAGACGCGGCGGATAAGAGATCTCATGTTGCTCTGATAGACCTTCGAACTCACTATCTCTCGGTCGAAATGGAAGACTTGGTTAAGCACCGAGGAGCGCACTGTGGAGGTAGCCCAAGAGCTGCGGAAGGAATCCGAGTCTCTGAGGACGACCAAGGAGGAAGAATCATCTTTGACTTGATCTAAGATTTGCCGGCTTTGACTCGCCTCTAAAAGCTCTTTTTGTTCCGACAGCGACTGACTGCATATTTGTTAATGGCTCATCACCTTCTCCTCTAGCATTGCCAATGTGCTCACCAATTCAATGCGGTAAGTAGGAGATTCAGAGCTATACTCTGATGACTCAAATGGCTGATACACTCCTTCATACTGCCATCCTGCAACACCGATCTCGTCTTGCTCTCAAATGTCAGGCTATTGCTTTCGTCCCAATCAAGCTCCGAGAGATAGCCATCCATGACCGAGACAAGGATACTGCAGCTGTCTAAGGATGCTCCAAGATCGATGACTAGCTGATGATGTTGGATACTGTCCACTAGCGATGTTTCAATCCACTTTGCGATCTGACCCAAGGCAGCCTTCAACGTGCTCAACTGACCGAGAAGCGCGCCGACTGTCATATTGGCCGAAATCCATCGTTGTTGCAGTTTTCGTAAAGCGCTGATCGTCCGCGTGACAACGTCGAATATGCCGATGACTGAGGCTCCAAGCGCGATGGCCGATACTGGCTCCATGTTAAGACTAATGAAGCGTGTTCAGCGTGATAATGGAGATGACGGGAGGACGGCTGAGGTTAATTGCGCTAAGCCATAAGGCTACTCCAGCTGAAAACACACGAGTCCTATTGGCCGGGCGCTATGCCAACGGGTCGCCCCGCTTGTGCTGTGCGCGCCAGTGACTGATCGACGTGGATTTTGCGAGTCGAGCGTGCTAAGGTCAAGCTTGCTGAACTAGCTGACCATCAAATACTTACCCTTACACAGCTTACGAAGGGGGATCGGGACGTTTCTTCGCTCAGTTTGGAGAAATTGTGGCTCGGAATGTCAGAGCCAAAGAAAACGCCGATTTTGGTGGTGCTTTTTTCAAAGTACCGATCTTGCGGAAATACGGCATAGCTCAGCGTTGATAGGTTGCTCGGAAAGGTAGCCTACTATAAATTTATAGATAAGGACGCGTTCATCAGCTCGTTGGGGGAGTTCAAGACTGTAGAATCTATTGTTGTAGACCTAGAGGTATTAGAACTGAGAAAGATACTTCTAGGAGTGCTGGCGCCTTTAGACATTTCGTAGTTGGATCCAGATAATGACGATCTCGGTTAGGCCTAAGGCCCCCAATTTAATAGATATCTAACGGCAACTGTCTTGTGAATCATCTTCTTTGTTTCACTCACAAATGACTGTTCGACTTTCTGATGTTGGTCAAACTTGACATTGATTAGGGTCATTGACTTACTCAAAATATTGTGAGTATGTTAGCTCTTGTATGAAATCGAGCGTTGAGCGTTATTCCCTTCTGCTGGTTGAATTTATTTCCGTCGGCTTTTTGAAAATCCGTCTGCACAAAGCTGTTTGTTTCATTCGGCAATTACATGGTTTTTATCTGGGTGGTAGTCATTCTTGCACCTTTTTCGTAAGTTGTCTTTACCTAGAGTACGTGAAACGAAGCTTAAAATGGCACTCTAGAGCGTGATCATCATCGGCGTAGGTGTAAGCCAAGCCTTGACTTCGTCCTCCTAATTGAACAATACTGTCAGGCATCAGGCAATCTAGGCCCTTTCATACTCTCAGCCCTCAACTCCGACTCCAACTTCAGCATTTCCTTCATATCTCGGGGTCCTCCAAGGCGACGTTCGCTCCTCAATTCAAAGTTCATCGAGTCCCCAATGACTACCCTGTTACCGAGCTTATTGCGGCCTTCAAAGTGCAGGATGCTATTGTCAACATGGCCCCAATTACCGAAGTCGCACTGCACAAAAAGGTTATAGACGCAGCCTTTGAAGCGGGGGTGAAAAGGGTTGTTCTTTCTGAGTCTGGCACAAATGTCCCTGATTTGCGACCACAGAGCCGGTGCCTATATATCAGGGCAAGATTGACATTAGGGAGTATATGAAGACTAGAGAAGGACAAGGCCTGACATGGACGGGCCTGGTTGTGGGAGCTTTTTTTGATTGGTTTGCACCTTCAGTACCATTGGTGTAAAGCCACAATCTCTCTGGCAAGTCTCGCAGGGGTCTCGAAGATGGTTTCCTAGGCTTCAACCTCAAGACCAGAACAGCAACCATCTCCGATTCAGGCAGCACGCCCGCAAACTTCACACTGCTCTCTAGAGTCGGCAAAGCGACTACCGCTATCCTCATGAATCCAGTAGAGTCGGCAGATAGATATGTGTTCATCAACTCATCGCACGCTACGCAGAATGACGTTCTTGCTGCTCTCGAGAAAGCTACTGACCAGAAACTGGATGTCAAGAACACGACCTGCGGGGAGGAAAGTAGGTTGGCAGAGAGATGATGGAGAAAGGTGATTGGAGTGGGGTTGGGCCTGCGATTACGGGCGCTTCGTAATTGGAGGGAAGTATGATCTTGCGCAGGACAGGGTGCTTGATAATGAGCTGTTGGGACTTCCTGTGAACGAGGATTTGGAGGCGACGGTTGCGAAGATCGTGAAGAGCGAGAAGGTGTGAAGAAAGTAACGATGTCCCGCAACAGGTGAGGTAGGCAGAACTTCATATGGGAGCAGTCAGAACGTGCATACAGCAACATGTGCTTTTCCAAAATGGAAATTTTTATTTCCCAGGCCGTGGCCGGCAGCCTGTCAACCCATGCACATGAGTCTCCTTTGTCATCCACTAACCGTGACCCCATCAATACCCCCTTCCCCTCCCTCTCCCCCTGAATCCATCAGGCACCCTCTCCCCCCTTCTCCACTCCCCACTCGGCACCCCCTCCCCACCAATCCTATCCCCGTTAAACATGCCCCCACCCCTCGGGCCTCCTCTCCCCCTAAACCCACCCCCATACCCCCTCGGTGGCCCATCTCCATACCCTCCTCTTCCCCTCCCCGCTCCAACCGATGGCGGCGGCGCGACAGCCCCATCAGCCAGCGGCGGGAAAACCGCACACGAGATATAATCTCCAATCACGAACCTCGCATCCTGTAGGGTTTTATCCGGCTCTCCCTCTAGTATCCCAGCCATCACACCACTAGGCACCAATTTCTCCTCGTCTTCCGTAGGCAGCAACCCTCTTCCACCATCCTCGCTCCCAACCACCACATTCCCCAACTCTTTCGAGAGATACCGACCCGGCGCTGCTGGATGCTGATTATGCGTGTCTGGGTATATGAGGCGGTAGGCAAGACGTGTGCCTATTGCGGGTGAGGGGAGGAGTGAGGGGATTGCGGAGACGAGGAGGTGGGATAGTTCGCGGAGGGTGCAGGTTGGCCAGGTGTAGATTTGGAGGTGTGGGGGTAGGGGGGTTGAGGGGGTAGAGGGAAATTCGTTGAGGCTGAGGGAGGGTTAGCTGATGATAGAAAATGGATGGAGAGGGTAGATTTACCCGTGAAAGGAGCCGGTGCGGTAGAAGAGCTTGAGGTGGAAGGGTGTGGTTGTTTGGCGGTCGAGTTTGCCATTTTGGCCGGTTTGCATTGCCATTGTGGGTGCAGATACGATTTGCAGTGTAGAGAGTCAATTGAGCGTCACCTTCTGGCCATTGCAAGTATAATTACGCGCTTGGTAGTAATTACTCATCGTTGCTGGTAGACATTTTATATGGTATGAATTTATCTACACGTGTTGGAGAGCATACTTGGGAGAATGGGGCTTGGCAGAGAAGTCTAACTCCAACTCCATGCAAATCTGTGCCAGTCGAGTTGGCCAGAGAGCATCTCCTCGACGAGCTCCCTTGGACTTCGATGGCAGGTGAGGATTATAAGCCATTCGTAGGTCACAAGGGATTCCGCAAGCAGCTCGTAATTGCTCATATGCTTTCAGTAGTATATTGGTATTTGTCGACTAAGCCCGATCCTGACCAAAGCGTCCCTCTATGTACAAATGCGAGCAAACTGCGTGGTAAGCCCACTTCATCGAAGCCTGTTGTGCTCATGCAGATGGACGCCGCCTCCTCTAATACGCCGTTGAAATGCCTCAATGGTCCTTGAAACCTAGAATTCAACAATCGTGTCGCCTCGCTTCTTATTCCTCAAGTCGTATTTACCCTAGTCGTTGTCCCAATATTAGCTCATCATGGTATCGTGTGCCAGCCCCTCGTCATCACGGGCGTTTTCCTGGTCGCAGCAATATGCCAAAGGCGTCACACGACACTTGAGAGGAAATTGCTCACATCTGTAACGTATCCCACATATCCCACAGCTGATGGTATCGCAACGGCGTAGACGAATGTAATCCAGGCCGTTCGGGGCGTCCAGCGAAAGTACTTCCATCGGTTGGCGGACATGTCTAAATAGTTAAATTAGCAAGAAGTGAGGGGAGAATGCAAACTTCAGAGCAGAGATGACGGTGTAGACAGCGCCTATGAGGGAATTCCTTAGGTAGCTAGGCTTCAAGGAGAGCATACTGTTGTATTTGACCAGCGCCGGGTCCATGGCGAGCGCTGCAGAGAGGATACATGTTAGCCGATGCTTCGTCGCATTCAGGGAGCGCAAAAGGCGTACAATTATTGTGACCTGCCATCCTGGTGATGTTGGGAGGCGACAGTGGCGAGAAGATTTGACAACGTGTTAAGATGCGTTGACGGCCTTGGAGGGGAAGAGATCGTCGTTGTTGTTCGAGGGCCTTGCCAAGACTAAGGGGAAGAAATGCCGAGGTTTCACCGACAGAAGTGACCAAGCTCGGTAAGCCAAACTTTCCCTTATTCTCAGCTGCCAAATTTCAGTCGCAGCCTTCTCACTGGGAATGTCTAGATATCGCTATGAGCCCCTCAATGTGGATGCCGACGAGGCCAGGCTGTTGACTTTACTTCCTGGCCAGAAGTCGGAGCATGTCCGAGTGGAGATTGAGATTGTCTCATTGACAAAGGACACTGAGCTGCGTTATGAGGCACTTTCATACGTCTGGGGCTCAACAGATGATTCCAAACTTATCATGGTTGGCTCCACTGGTGATGTCACGCTCTCTGTCACTCAGAACCTTGCGACTGCTCTGCCTCACCTACGATACGCAAGGTACGTCTTTCGGAATCATACCTACCTCGTTGTTTCTGCATTCAGAAATTAGAACACTCTGGAAAGGACGTCGCGACGAGTCTTGCGTCTATCGGTCGCCCAGAAAATGTCTGGAGATTTGATGGATCTTTGAATATAGAAAGGCTGACTCCGAAGTGATGAAAGGGAACCACGCGTCCTCTGGATAGATGCACTTTGCATTGACCAGCAGAACAATAAAGAGCGGAGTCAGCAGGTCCAGCGGATGCGCGACATCTACTACATGGCAGACCGTGTCGTAGTCTGGTTAGGCCCAGGAACCGACGACAGTAAAAGAGCGTTGTTTACTTTACATTCACTGAGGTAAGATTTCCCGGTATTATTTGACCTATCTCGTACTGCCACAAAAATTGCGAGACAGCTGCCACTACAAAGGATAGTGATTATCTCTTTATTGCTCTCAAACTTAGCTATAATAACTCATTCTCCCAGGAGGCAAAACATTTACTCCGATATGCTGGAGCAGGTTCGTCTTTTCATAGTGACTCGTACCTGCTAATTGCCTTGGTTGGTCTTTCAGTATACCTTATCGTCCAGGCGAGCGTCTCGTTTCCTACGCTCTCTACTACTAGTCCTCAAACGCAAATGTCGATGCAAAAAAGATGCTGACCCTGCATTTTCATTGAGTAGCCTAGAGGTACACTATGACTGGGCGCAGGATACACTCATGCCTAAGCATGGGCGAACGAAGAAGCCTACCTCCGTGAATGCAATCATCCCCACTTCTGATGAAGCAACGTGGTATTCAATCCTACGTCTTCTACAGAGCTCCTGGTTTAAAAGGTTGTGGATTTGGCAGGAGATCACACTAGCAAAACCGAATGCCCTAGTACAATGTGGTGAAGAAGGCCTTTCCTGGGATGATTTCTGCACTGCAATTGGTTATTTGCACTGGTCTGATTTGCACTGGTCTGATTGCGAAGTACCCTCAGAGGTATGTAAATTTTGTATAAGATCTTATTTTAATTCGACCCTATCTGTCATGTTCATAGACAAACATCACCTGAGCTTTGATTATCTTGCTTGTCGACACCTTAATGCCCACGCACTTGCTATGGGTTTGTCTTTATAAAAAGCGGACATCTATAGCATCAATAATTAATTGTTGATCTCAAGGGTTACATCTCGTTATAAATCCCGCGTTTACTTTCCGAAGGAAAAGCTATAGCAGTCTAGTGGATTTTTACATATCCTTTGCTCCTAAATTCCATCTCGTAACCCAACATTGTTCGCAAAAAGGAAGGTCTAACCTTGGAAGCTTGTAGTGGGGATACTCGACATCCCTGGACACTGTCCTCGATACTGTTTACGACATTGCGTATACTTCAAGGAACACACTTTACCATGACTCTCATTACCTGATGCGTCATACCAAAAGAGGCCAATGTACAGATCCAAGAGACCGGGTCTATGCACTTCTGGGCATGCTACATCCAAGAGAGGCTGAGGCAATCAAGCCCGACTATTCGAAGAGCGTTCTTCAGACATATGAGGAGGTAGTCATGATTGGTATCGAGCATACAAGAACTCTGGATGTTCTAGGAGCGTGCAGTCTTCAAGAAAGTCAGATAAACTGGCCAAGTTGGGTACCACATTTTGATGTTGTGTCTAGCTGCTCTGATCTTCCCTGCAGTGTTGCAAGCGGAGTCTCGGCTGCGGAAGTGGATCTTGATCAAAGTGGCGTTCTGAGAGCGGTCGGCAAAAGGATAGACTCTGTAAAACGATGCATACGTCTTCCGTCTATTGGAGGCTCGGACTTCGAAGTTATCGAAGCAGTACGTGAAGTCGTTGCTGATCAAGATCTCAGCGAGTCGTCGCATACTGGGACCGGGTCGACATTTGATACTTGCTGCAGAGTACTCTACGTCAACTATGATGAATTTAGGAGGGAAGTTGTAGATAGCGCTGCGATTCCAAATTTCATGAGCCGCAAAGAGGCTCTAAGGCACCTACTACTGGAGTTCGATGCTAACTCTATGGGTCTCGAATTCCAACCCTGGATCTGGAATAGAACTCTCACAACTTCCACTCATGATCTAATCGGGCTGGCTCCCCAGGAAGTCCAAGTTGGTGATGAAATTTGCATAATGTTAGGCTGTGATATGCCAATACTCTTGAGACCTCTGAGAGGCGGAAAATATCAAGTTGTAGGCGAAGGCTTCTTCGAGGCACTGGCAGATGCTGAATGGCTCCTTGGTCCGCTGCCTGATAATTGGCAGAATAAAAGGAGGGTGGATCGACACGGACGTTCTTGGCAGGCGTTTCTCAACCCTCAGAGCCAGCAGCTTACAAAGGAGGATCCGAGACTAGGAGCTCTGCCGGTGGGGTGGAGAACCATTCCACATGACCAGGACGAATATGTCAACCTATACTACAACGTCCAAACAGGTCAAAGTACATTCGAAGATCCTCGCCTCACTTCGGAAGAGTTGAAAAAGCGAGGCATCGAGCTCGAAGAACTCAACCTGGTTTGACTTTTAGTTCTAAACATTCTACTAAAGAGCAATTCGGCTGCTAGGGCACAGAATCTTCCACCTCAAGCGGAGGCACTCGATGGGATAGCATTAACCCTCTTCGGTTGCAGAAGCAGGCACCTAAGAATTTGCCGCCGTGATGGATATCGAAGTGGGACAAGAAGTGTCTTTTCATGGCCTGGAAATCTTCTGTTAGAAATGACTGTTCGGTATTTATGAAGATCAATCACATATTTGAGAGGGAAGATGTAGTAGAAAGCAATGCGCAAGGTACTGGAATGGGGTGGTACAGGTAGTATTCGAATAACCCTCAATAAAGAGCGGGACTTACATGGGGTTCCTCTTCAAGGCTCATCGTGGAAAGCTGTGATTAGTTTGTTATAGACTGAAATTATGATGCGAATCAACCCAGGACACACGAAACACGCCAGAGCTCAGCAAGATAGATTTGCAACAGCGCCCGCGAGTGAAAGCTCCCATATCATCTGCTCTACCGCGCATAAATTTTACCATGGGCAGGCGACAATAGAAACCCATCGTTCGAGTGGATCGTTTGTCTCTCAGCGCGGCAGATTCATTTAATCATGGTCACAGTAGTCATCTCAAGAGATTCCTGCACAGAACGCGTCAGGTACCACCATCCCAGACCCATTCCGATTTACTAACCTACCAGCCATTAGGTATATGACTCTCAATCTCTCTACTACTATACCCATTCCCACCCCTAACATACTCTAAATACTCCGGCGCACCTGGACAATCCACATTATCAGCCACAACCACGCTCCCCTCCTTCAACAACTCCAACTCCTCAACCACCTTCAAATCTTCCACATAAAATTTCTCCCAATGATCAAGCAGCAAAAAATCCACACGCTCCAACTTTCCCTCCTCCTTCAGCCGCCTCATCTCAACCGCAGCCTCCCCAACAACAACATCAACCACCCCCTTCAACCCCGCCAACTCAACAAAACTACTACTAATAGCCGCACAATCGAATCCTTCTCAAAACTAAACACCCTACACTCACCCATCTCCTACGAACCCCTCCCATACAAATCTACAAGCGCACTACCTAGCATAAGCGCAGAATAGCCCACATACGCACCCACATCCAACACAATCTTCGGCCTCTGCTCAGCGATCCGCGGGGCTAAGATGGCGCGCTTGGCGGGGCCGAGCGTCATGAGGAAGTCCTGCGTGCGCCCGAATTCGTCGATGGCGGCTAGGATTGCGGAAGGGTTATTGCGGAGGGTGGAGAGGAATGAGTAGGTGTAGATAAAGGTTAGGAGGGCGAGTTCGCGGCCATCGAAGGACTGGTTGGAGGAGCGTTAGCGAGGGATGGGAGTAGAGATTTCGATGATGGGATGGGATTGGTTGGTAAGTACGTGTAAGGAAAATAATGTGCGATGGATTCCGTGCGAAAGAGGCGAGAAGAAGGCGAGCGAGCTTGGGGAACTCTTAGAAACGAAGAAAGGGGGGAAAGCGTGATTTCAGGGGTTTCTCTCCCTTTTAAAGTATTGTGGGCCGCGCTATCTGTCTCATTGCCCCTTGTCTCTTTTCCGACTTAGTCTAGCGCGAAGGGGAAGATTGTAAGCCAGTGGTCCCTGTCAAGCTGGCGGCTGATGGTCAAGCAAAATGGGTTCTTCACTTTTATTTCCAAGTGCTTTGTCCTATTCGGTCCTCCAAGAACTCACTGATGGCGCTCACCGCTTACTGTAGCACTATTTGCCTTTCACAGTGTCCATGGCATCTGCCATCGCCTAGATCAAGATCGATACGGCCGTAGACTCAGGATCCATCACGACATATGGTATCGTCCCCTTCGTCATCTTTTCACTGTTATCTTGCAAGCGTTTTATCAAGTCCCTTAGATCTGTTTAGAATTGCTCCGAGATTGCCTTCGTTGTCTCATTCTTTATACCGGCTATCTTGCGCACCAGATTCCAGAGTGACTTCGCGTACTTCGTCAGGCTACTCCCATCGGCCGTCTTGAAATTCAAAAGCCATGGCATATGAACATCAAGTAGTCAGTCGCGTTGACGGCCAACAGGGAGCGCACGAAGGAGTTGAGCCTCAGTGATCTAGATGCATTCCGCAAGCGAATCTGGGATAGGGGTGTAAAGGGCCGGTTGTTTGGCCGGGACGAAGACCTGATAGAAGTTTTGCAGGTAATTGACCGCTGCGTGCTGAGGCAATGCGATGTGAATGCACATGGTTACAGCATCCACAAGCTGATCTTTGGTTTCGATAGTAGGGAACGTAGGCATCTTTCCTGCGTTCTGGACTTCATGACTCTAAGACTTGACACGATTGTCAGCTGGTGTTTTGCCAAATATCTCTTCATCAGAGTGAAAATAGAGCATCGATTTCACGAATCTTCGAATCGTGGCCCACATGTGGTGCATGTCCTTGGTGTACGGGTAGTTCTTGAACTTTTCGGCCTCTAGCTCCTCAATGGGAGAGCCCCTCTTTGACAGAGGATATAGCAACCCGCGAAGTGGAAGTTGTTGAACGCATATTCGATGAGCTTGTATGGCTGGTCACCCTTTAGTCCGATGAGGTCGAAGACGATACTTGGACCCAGAATATCACGCGCCGCAGCGTTGGGCGGTAGCGTCCGGTACTAATGTGGCTCCAGCAGCTTGAAGACCGGATGATCAATTTCAAAGCATCGGTTTGCGGCGACAATGATTACTTCTTCCACAATGTGCGTATTCACTAAACATATAGTGATTCATGCCGAATCCAATCAGACACCTGAGTACATGTCTTAGCATACCGCCAGGGCCAGTCATTCTTCTCTTGCTCAAGAGGTTTGGCCTTTTCAGAAGCTCCAGGAGCAATGAGTGTCACGCGTTTGTTGAAGACGACGACAGAATTCTCCATGTCGCTCTTGTAGTCGAGGACAATTATATTAGGATGCATTTGACTGGCTGCGCCAATATGGAAGAGGCTGACGGTAGCACACGCAAAGTGTTGGTCGTCTGAAGAGCTCAATGTGTCTGAGGACTTGGCCTGTACAGCGTCGGGTAAATAGCTTCAGTCGTGCACATACAGGGAATTTGAATGAGCTGACGCAAGGAAAGCCTCTGCGTCGCCAGCAGCTGAATATCGAGCATGGGCTACATTCTTGATTACTGAAGCCAGGTCTTGGATGCCAGGCAGATGGTCTAAAAAGTGTCAGAATCAGCTCATGCGCTTTCAGGAAATGGGATGCGACACGGAAGCAAAGATGCCCCCGCGATTCACGTCTGGGGACTCGACCCAGGGTACCGGTGAAGTAAGCGTGACTCTAAGGAGATAACCCGTTGTGGGGTTTGTACCCATGAACTGCTGCTGGGCATATCTGGTATCAGACCACCAAATCGGTAGATCGCCAATTTCCTTGCCTTGCATGACGTCCGTCGCAGTCTTCCTTCGCCAAGTGTTCTCGTTGTTATTCTCAATGTCTTTCATGCTTGCACCACTGTCATTTCTGCCGTTCACGACAGCTTCAAAGATACTCCAGATCACCCTCAAGGCTCTGCCGAGAAAATCGGTTCATACGATATTCTTGAGCATGAACTTGACGTTGACGAGACCCGATATACTGAAGATTTGCATCTGATATGCATCGTATGGATCATTCGTTGGCATGGGTTTCAGATGTGGTCGATAAGTATCGTCAGACCAAACATACTTCTCGGCTCTGTCCTTAATAATTTGGAGAATCGTGGTATCGATCCCCGTTGCATCGAGATAGGAGACGTAGCTATAGCCTTTCGTCAGTATTCCAGATTCTTATCCTACGTTCCGAGGGAGCGATTGAGGTCTCGTTCAAGTCGAAATCACCAGAGCAGAAAGACAGCATTGTTACGGAGCCGCCGCCAGAGTAGTGGCGTTTTTGTGTCTTATTTGATCGAGATGCAAGCAGAAAGTTTGCTTGGTAAAGGGGTAGACGAATGAAGTAGGCGGTTCAAGGAGAAGGTACACATTCTATCAAGTACATACTAGAGCAACGCATTCGCAAGAGCCGAGTCTAAGAGAGTAAGAGCTGGTTATACACGAAATCATACTGTCTTCAGAGATGACGATTCAGAGGACGAGAGCCGAAAAGTTGACGACGTACCTGCGCTTAATGCGACCGTACATATCCGTCAGCGCGAATTGGATCCCGCCCCATATGCCTTCCTCTATCTGTCCCTCGGGCTCTTCGACCTCTGTCGGCGTATCCGGTGATGCTGAGTTGCTGACGACTTGGAAGAGATGCTTGCTGACCAGCTCTTGGGCGAACACTCCGCTGTCCGATGAGTAGAATAGGGCTTCCTCAATATTTTTGGGGACATCTGACAGTAATTAATCGAGCGTTAGAGTGTCATCCTTACTAAGTAGCAATAGCTAGGCGACGACGGTAGCCATCTTGATAGCAGATAGCGCTCACTCGGTTAATTGGAAAACATGAGATGCCTCAAGCAGACCTTTGACCACCCACGTAGACAATGTCGGGCAGACATCTCACACTTGATCTACCATTGTTCTAGACCATCCACTTGAGACCGCAAGCAATCTCTTGCCAGAACGGGAAGCGCACGCTCCGGATGCTACGGCAAAGTGACAAGACAGTGCAGACCGCATCACTAGAGCAGCGACTTACGCCAAGTTATTACGTTGTAGGCCTCTTCGGTATGTCTGTAACAATGGTCCTGGAGCAGGTGGAGCTGGGGCAAAGGGCCAGTCATAAAAACCATTCGACGCAATTCCCCTGAAGTCAGAGCATGGTGCCTGCTGCGGCATCACGGTCCCTGAGGTAAAGAGTAGTAACTCTGGCCATGAGAACGGAGATTATGAATCGGTATCGACCAGCCACTGGGTTCTGACATGAGATTTGCAAGGGATTGACCAACAGCAGAGCAAGATATTGCGTTTTCGAGTCAGATAATAGCCCCACTTAGTCTTGTGTAGCGCAGAGCCGGTCCGCTTTCCCTCAGCAACACTAGTCCTCCTAGATGTCTGCTCTGGAGTCCATCTAAAAGCTCTAGAATCTAAGTCATAATCTTTTCGATTGGTGCGATACCCGCTAGTCCGGGTAGAAATTCCATCTTTCAAGCCAAAGGTTTTAACATGCTTCCATCCTCCATTGAGCGTCTTCTGCTCAGGCTAGTCGGGTAGCGGCGTCAATGACATTGGTAAATATATGGTGAGTCTAAGGTATGCCCATGCTGGGCATGCACAAGCGCTGCTTCCAGCTGCTCGATAGACTCATCTTCTTCGCTCTCACGGGAAGTGGCTGGCTGAGGAATGAGGCTCCATCGGACTAGCTTCAATTGGCCTCCATGGTTCCTCATCGGTGGCCATTGCATAAAGTTCAAACACAACACGACTTGCTGTAAGCCCATGGCCAGCCAAACATATCGCCTAGCAAAGTCTGGAACAGATTGCGAGACAGAGCACAGATAAGTCTGTGGACACCGGGGTCGAGAGGATGATGCAGAGGGAGCAGGTCAATGTACGGACAACTTTACATGAGCCGGTTTCGGACCACACGAGTAACTTACCGCTCGCACAATTAGCAAATCGGCAAATTTGTGCATAGAAGTCTCGCGCAAACAAGGACGCTTTCGAATCTCAAAGTTCTGAAGCCCACATGTGGAGACCTTTAGCAAAGACAAATGCACGTGGCAGCGTTGCGTCGCACCTATCAGATGGAAGGGCCAGGCATTGGACGAAAATTGAAAAGAGAGGGCCGCTGACCTATTCTTCCCAATGTCTGGGGATGAATAAAAGAGGGAGAAGCTTGAAATTCTTTCATCTTGAGCAGAAACGAACAAGCAAGCACACCACAATGTGATGCAGACTGGTCTCTACAACCTTCCATCTCTTTTTTCGTCGTCTCTGTTAGTCGTACGGGAACAACCGAACAAGGAATAATCGAAGGAAGGTCGCTTGCTCGGCTTGGAGCCAAGAAAACTCGGGGCAGCTCTGAGCCTTTTGCCGACGGAGCCGACGTTCCTGATTCGTTCTTGCTCTAACGATGTCACCAACAATTCTCTCAACGTCAACAACTCTTCCTCTTCACGAGTAAGCGTTGGATATCAGCCTCAGCCCTACTATACTTGGCATATACCATAAGTAGCAGCAAACCTCCATAGATAAACAACCAAGTCGTTCCTCACATTCCAAAGGGTTATAAGCCCGGTTTAACGCACGGCGTTACTACCAGAGGCGACTTCCTTCGTATAGACACGTTAGTCTGTACGTCGTATTCAAGCACGAGCTACGGGGTCGACGTCCGCTGCGTCTAATTCTACCCCAAAGCAATACGCGACTTCGACGAGCGATTTCCACCGAAATAGGATACCTCCCTCCTACGATATCGACCACGACATCTTTTAGACAGAGCCAAAAGAGAAGGCCAGATACGAGTCATCGGAATTATCGGTATCCGATCGGCGCAGGAAACGAGGCCGGCCAGAGCGGGATAGTCATTACGGGGCCTGAAACCAAAGGGCTAGGAGGATAGAGGAGGATAGCGGGAGTACGCAGGCCAGCGTTAGGGGAGCCGAAGGATGGCCTAGATACCTATACGCAAAGAGTACCGGCCATACACCAAAGCCCTGCGGAGCACGTCAGGCACGTCAATATATCTATAGCACTCTTCCCGATTTCCCTACGAGCGAGGTTTCCGGGTTTAATGAGGCTTAAAAGCAGGATATACACAAATACGACACGGGATATGGATTCAGGGGGAGCTACACCAGCACATACGGTTTTTCGTCGATAGGGGAGCGTTGGATATCAGCCTCAGCCCTACTATACTTGGCATATACCATAAGTAGCAGCAAACCTCCATAGATAAACAACCAAGTCGTTCCTCACATTCCAAAGGTAAGCACAACTCTGGTACTCACAATGGCACCAGTCACGAGAGGCAAAGACCAGCCTACCATGAAAGTCGGACAAAAGGCCAAGGTTACGCTCTACTGGTAGGTTTTGCGCTGTACTTAACGTGTTGGTTGGTGTTAAAAATGTCCTTTCATTGTAATCAAGACCCATACATAATATGTATTTGCTGCGTTCTCGGGCGAAAAGAGCCTCTCGTAGCTTCTCGTATTAATTCGTTCTGATCAGATTGATATTTTCGTTTTCGCTACCAGGTTCACTCTCAATGACGCCGAGACCATGTATATCGCAATTCCTTATCTGGTATCTGTGTCATCGCAGAATTGTTGTCCGTTGGCACTCCTTTGCGAATTGTTTATGCTGCTGCTTTCGTATCTTTCTACTCGAGCAAATTCTGACATCTTCAAGGCTCGAGAAATCCCGCTCACAGCGCGTTCTCTGGCTTCTTGAGGAGTGCAAAATCGACTATGAGCTCAAAACGTTCAAGCGAATAAATATGCTCGCCCCCTCTGAGCTCAAAGAGATCCACCCATTGGGCAAGTCGCCCATTGTCATAGTCGAATCCGAGGCGAATTCAAAGCCATTAGTACTCGCCGAATCTGGACCCTTGATGGAGTATCTGATTGACCACTTCAGCCCGCACCTTGCGCCAGAGAGATACCAAAAAGGCAAAGACGGCGAAGTGGGCGGTGAGAGTGAGGGGTGGGTGCGGTATCGGTACTATATGCATTACGCCGAGGGAAGCCTTACGCCATTCCTTATCTTTAGTCTGCTGTTCAACGGCAAGTATAATCCTGAGCGTATGCTCAGCACCTCGCTGACGGGTGTTTGCAGCAATGAAAACGCAGTCTCCGTTCTTTCTCAAGCCCCTCGTTTCGCTGATGACTGGAGCAATCGAATCGAAATTTCTCAACCCAAACTTCAAGACGAACTGGGAATTTCTTGAAAGCCAGATCGCTTCTTCCCCCGACAACGGTCAATATCTATGTGGCTCCGAACTCACTGGTGCGGATATCATGATGAGTTTCCCACTTGGTGCGGCGAAGGGAAAGTGTGGTTTCACGCAAGATAAATACCCGAAACTGTGGGCTTATGTGGAGAGGCTGCAGAAGCTAGAAGGTTTCACGAAGGCAGTGCAGAAGATTATTGACGTAGAGGGGAGTTATGATCCTGAGTTGTAAGTTTGCGAAATGTTCTGACAGTTGGGACAACATGGTGCAGTAACGTGATAATGAGTGTATTGACTGTGATGTAAATTGGGAAGGGCTATTCATGTATCAAACTACACTCCCCGTCATTCATGTCTGAAATGGTTGTCGTGGGGCCTTTTCCAGGATGATCTTGGCCCATCTTTGGGGCTGACATGGGGCGAGATCTGTTTCATGGACCACGTGGCATTCTGTTACAGACTTTGGACAGACAGTTCCCTACGACACGAAACGATGAAGTCTGGATGTGAAACATCGCATGTGTCAGCGGACCTTAACTATCTCATCTACAAATGGGGCCGGAAAGTCGGAGAAGACGCCGCGCCAAGGTGACAAAAATCTGCGCCGACTTTACCTTCATCCAGAGTAGGGTGAGCGCCGCTCTACTCTCGCACGAGCCTGGTGATTATGGGTGATCTTGGGTGATTGCGTCCCGTAGTGTGGGTGAGCTGCCGCCAATCTGTATTTGATTACAGTATTATCTAAGATTAGGACGACAAGTCTGCCGTATTCGCAGCCGCCAACGACTGGGTATCGACCAGGATTACAGGAATCGATAAGTGACTCTTCCGAAGTCTTATGGTGGTTGATGCTTGGTTTGCGAAAGGATGTCATCTTGTTCGAGATCGAGCCTTGAAATCGCCAGGAAGAATTGACGAGCTCGGACACCGATGGTTCCTTATGAATGAAGTTGTTGAGGTATGTGCAAGTGTACTAGATATCAGGGTAAAAGGTACCATATTCGATTAGCCCGGCCCTCGTGGCCATATAGTCTCTACACAGAATCTTGTTGTCTTCGCCATTGGGACATCTTGAGAAGATGCTGTAAAGCGTCGTTCACTGGTTTGACTCTTCCCCCAGAATAGGTACAATGTTCTCACGACTCTACACCAGGATCAGATCCGATGCGGGTACGATAGATTAAGTAAAACTTGGCATGGCTTTTTCCTTTGAGCTTTCTTGTTGAAAACTTGTTCTGCAGAGGAAACGATGGGACTGTTATTGTGTTCTGTGTAATACTCAGCTCGTGATGAGAAGTACGTGTAGCTGATTTCGGCAAGTCCCGATGTCTGAGAAAGACAATTCGGGGAATACTCATATCTATCACGTTGCTCAGCCCTCAGCCTATTTCAGCTCAGCGCCACTTGATGCAACGATTCTGTAACATAATGAAACGAACCTAGCACTCACGACTCGTAGAAAACAAATCATTCCAAGAATACATCGCGACTGAGGCTATACTGTGCCGCAATTGGGAAGGATCTCTATCCTCTCCCGGCGTCTCCAGTCCTAGCGTCTAGGTCTTTTTACAAGTATTAGACCACGTCCGCCGTTAGTTGTAACCTATTAATACAAAAACTCCCTTAATGCAAAGCCTCCATCATGTCCCTACGCATGCGCGTCTCCAGACCCTACGCTATACCCGGTTCCTGTTGCACCGTCACCATCTTCTCACAACCTAATCCTGGACCGATTTCAAAGCTAAATCGTTAATCATCACCTTATTGGGCGTCAGTAAAACACGCATTATCACCGGCGATGGCCCCAATGAAGAAGCCCACGAAAGCAGCGCAACTTTCCTGGAGATTTCGAAGCAGATTTATAGTGGACCGATGCTACTAGAGGATGGGCACGTGTCCCAAGTCCACTTTCAATTCCCCGACGATCCTATACTTACCTATTATCACCCCGATGATATGGACTGGTTCCGCGATCGCGATACACCTAAACCGCAGTCCTTACCGCCATCAGGCGACTATGGGTCTGGCAACACTATCGTCTATAGCTTTGACGTCTGCCTAGTCGATGAAATTTCTGACAGCGAGATCAAAGCCAGCACAAAAGTCAACTTCACTCCAACACGAGAGCCCGAGGTGTCGCACCCACAGAGCGTTACGAGCGTCAAAGAAATTGAATTGCTCGCCAGTCCAGACAGTCCACTTGACACATCAAGTCTCAAGTTAGCCCTGGCTAGTCCTCAGTTCATCATCCAAGGTCAGACATTCCATCTCAAACTTTACTCTCTACACGAAGTACAGGCTGCCTACTTATCCTCTTTGCATCCACCAACTATCCTGCTCAAATCTGCCCTTACGCAGCTTCTCGTTAATACATCCATTCAAAGTGGCGACAACACCAGAGAGCACCGAATGGATAGGCACACTGTTGCAAACTTCTCCTCTACCGACTCAAACGCTGAAGCTCCGTATATCACCATGCAAGAGCTAGACCTAGGTGCTCTGTTTCAGAGCCTCAGTATCTCTTCGGCGTTCGCATCTTCCTTTGCATCCCCCAATATCCAGCGTACATACGATTTAGAAATCTTGCTAGTCGTCGAGTCTGGACGGAAGACGTATGATGTCGTATTTGAGCTGGGCGAGGTGACGTTGTTGGGAGCTGAGCTTGGGAGCGTGGGAAGAGAGAGAGAGGTGAGAGAGTCGTATGATCCTTCAGTTGATGGGACCACCGTATTCGTTGATAATGTTCCCCATAAAGGATTCTCAGGGTTGGATATCGAGTCATCCGACAATGAATGAAATGGACCACCGTTTCTCGACATCAGTGATTCTTCAGCACGGTGATTGTCAACCACTGACTCCCTCTACAGGCGGATTGAGGGCCTTGGGTTAGAAAGTGCCAACAAGAGATCATGTTTTGTGTCTCTCGCCTAGCTCTCTGACCATCATCTATTCTTAAGATATTAGCTACGATGCATGGCCTGGCGCTACTCAACGCCATTGAGGAGGGGATGCATTATGGATAGCGGCAAGCGCCCTTCAAACCCCTCGTACAGACTGACTACGCCTGTCTCGCCCACGGCACCGACGTACCGTTCTGTCTACCTCCAGGCTCCTATCACAAACTGAGCGGACTCGGCTTCGAAATCAAGGATGTCGATACCCTTACATTACCGGGCGGTAGAGCGTGGAGTCTAAGCACGCACTGGAAGGAGATGATGGAGCCGCATGAGCGGGGCCCACAGAAGTATACGGATCGGATATACAAGGATAATCAGGATCCGACAAAGAAATCGGCAGAATTGATAAGTTATCAAGATGGCATGAAAGCTATCGACATAAATCGCGACGGCGAGGCCAATTTTACTTTAATCACGCCTGGGGATGGGCCCGACCCGGTTTGCTGCCTATTTTCGGAGGTGAAATTTGGCGGGAATGTATGATGTGCGGGTGTTGGGGGAGGCGATACGCTGCCGCAGTGGAAAGACCAGGCGTAGAGTGTAAGTTATTATAATGAGGCCAAGTGTGGTTGTATGCGAAGGAGTATGGAGATGCTGGGGGGCGTTGGTGAAGGGTAATGTGGAGGATTTGAAAGATGAGCCGTATGGGAAGGATAAGGGGACTTTTTCGAAGAATGTGAAGGCGTTGTGGGTGTCGAAGGGATGAGAGCTATGTCTCTATATATCATAACTGTAGCTGTTTGTATACTTCTAAAACGGTGACTTCCTTTATTATTTGACTTATCTGATTAGTAATAGATAAGGATGCCCTGCAGGATGATAGAACTGGGTACTGTGAATATTGTTATCGTTATTCGATCGAAAGTTGTACATTCTGACGCCAATATGGTCAGAATGGAAATAACTCTAGTAGGCTGCTAGGACTCTGGGTGTCTTTAAGTATTGCCAGGACGATTAATATATAACCGGGCTTTTCATATCCTAGGTATGATAGCTGCGCCGTGATTAGAGAGTGAGAGGGTGAGGGTAGAGTATATCTACTATCGCACATTGTCTCGAGCAAGCATGCACTGGCTAGGAATCAAAGCCAAACACACTAACTCAGCACATAGTCTTTCATGTTGACTAAATATAACGGCCACCCACAAATCGTCAGTCTACTTCGTAGAACCCTATGGATACCGTAGCAATGAGGATTTGGGATGAAGAGTCAAGTGCTCTCAGGTGAATTAGACGGGGTGGACGGGCGCCTGCCCACCCAGCGCACTCTCTAAAGCGGCATTGCCCGGGCTAGCCTCGAGAAAGTTTTTGTCGCCTTCACAGAGCCAAGACTTTCCTCCACCACTACACCCCGACGCTTCTTGTCGACATGTGGCATCCCAGCGGCCCATGTCTTGGGCAGCGAGATCAAGTAGGCCAGACTGAGAGAACGCCAACAACTATGCCATAGCCAGCCCAGTTTAATCTCACCTCCGACCTGTCCAGCCGAGCCAGTTACCTACTCTAGGATCTCAGATTCGACAGTGATAGATAAATAATATAATCCTATGCCTGGTATCCCGGAGCCCCTGTATTATTGAGCTTACGTTCCCCTACCTTGTCCCTGTCAAACGAGTACGACAATGGGCCTCCGTGACTATTGATAGGCTGACTGTCATCCTTATTACGCTGCTTACCCCCCTGATACCTTCGTCACTACTCATCAGCCGGACCTGTTGCCCCGTCCACCTGTAGCTACTAGGCTATTCGAACGTCGTCAGAGCTGAATATCAACTGGGGACTGTGCAGGCTTCAACTCCAAGCAAGAGAAAGATCGGGAAGCAGGCTGATCATGCCATTACCAAACGATGTTCGCAGTGAATAACAGTGCGCCAGATCTAGGGATGGGAGATGATACACAGGGGGGCTCTCTCGTCTCAAGTATATCGGGGCCTCCTCGATCCGACTTCGAGAACTCTGCTGCGGACTCATTGACACCTAGAGAGGCCTCATATACCTCATCAGTGACGAACGGGAAATGGCCTATCAAGACACCTGGGGTGCTACGGACAGGCGATGCTGCATTGATGCGTAATGGCAGCCTACGCTTCCGGCGGAGAGGCCGTTTACAATACAGATCGGAAGGAGGTTGTTCAGGCTGTCGGGCGCCTCGATCATGTCGGATGGTAAGCAGGAACTCGGAAAATACGATGAGATGATAGTGCTGAAATCCCTAGAGCGCCCTCCTACTTCTCCACCTACTTCGAGGAACAGATGCGGCTTGAAGAGCAAGGCAATGGAAATATGAAGACGCTGTTCATCGACCGGGACCCGGAAACCTTTGCGGACATCTGCCGGCATCTACAAGGTATAGCTACTAAGCAATGGATTCATTGTCGTTGCTTATAATCCTCCAACAGGATATTGGGTCCTCGCTCGAGATAACGCCCACTATGTCAAGCTCTACGCCGACGCACAATTCTACAGCCTCCCACGCTTCATCTCCCAGCTCTTCGACTCCGAAATATTCGTCTCAATAGGCGGTCAACAATTTTAGATACCGCGCGATACCTTCTCCGGCTCTTGCAACTCCTCAAATATCTTCTCCCTAGGCTTCGCTGGCTTCCTCTCCTCCCGCGACGACGCCTTCCCGGGTCTCGAAAGTAGAGGCCTCATGCGCCCACCCGCAGTGCAACCCCAAAGCGTCCCGAGCCGCTCACCTAAAATCTTCTCCAACATCATACACCTATCACGCGGGTACCCTTTGAAGATACAAGATGCCGACCACCGTGCCGAACTCCTCAGCGACTGCAAATACTACGGCCTCAAAGGCCTCATGCACAAGATCTTCGTCCATTCCATCTCCTATAATGCCGAACGCGACACGTCCGAAATCATCATGCGTTTAGAAGACCTCCACAAGTCGGGAATCTCCTTCGCCGGCGACGCTTCACCTTCCGACCAATCCCCTCTGGGTGGCTGGGTCAACTACTCCCGTCCCTTCGTAGACGAAACCTCCTACGAAGCCATTGTCGAAATAGGCAACCAAGAAACGAAGATAGATTTCCGTAGCATGCGCGCCGATTTTTACGGCGACACCAAAGCCCGCATTTCCTCCCTCTTCCAAGTCGTAGCTGACAAGATGAATCTCCCCTCAAACCTCCCACTCGGCCTCATGATGTCTTCGGGCGGCGCCTCAGCCGCACCAGCAAGCCCAGCTAATACACCTTTGAGCGAAGATAGAGTCAAGTTTCGAATCGGTCCAGACTGCCACATCATCCTCGACGGCGAAAATCACACAATGGACGATCCTATGTATGACCACCAACAAACTCTCGACCTGTCCCCTTCCCCCACAAACTCGAATCTCCAAACACCCACCTTACAGTACGCATGGCCAAACCAGCCGAATCGCCCTTCAAGTACTCGGCCACCGCCGACCAAAAAGCGGAAGCGAAGAGGCAGCTTAGATGAGTTTGGCGAGTGGATTGTCAAAAAGGGACAGTGGCGGATGCGCGTTCAGCCTAGAATAGAATTGAGCCCGATGACTAGGCCGGGGCAGGAAGCTGGCGGGATGGAGATTGTGCTTGTGGCGGTCAAGTTGGATGCCGTGAGTGGGCAGAGGGGGAGGAATATGGGGAGGGCGTTTCTTAGCTGATTCTAGATGAGAATCGTCAATTGAGCTATCGGGGAGTGCGGTTCGTTGAGGTTGCTCACGAACGAGTGGAAGTTGTTCATGGGACGGCAAAGCAGCTTCGGCCTTGCGCTGTTCTAGCAGCAGTTTTATGCTGGCTGGCAAGAAATCTCGGATTGGGGAAGTGGGACTCAACCTCGATCTTTATGTGAAAATTGGATGAGAGCGATGAACTGTGGGGTTTGAATATACGCGTTTGGAGCCACGATGACAGCATTTGAGCGTATTTCGGAGTTCTCAGCGTGGCGTTTGATGAGGAGCAAGATCTTGGATGGACATGGAAGATACTCTTGGGTGGCTATTCGATTTACTTGGAAGTTCTCAACGAGGCACACGAATAGCCTAGATGAAGAGCTCTTGAGGAAGAGTATTGTCTATATCATCGGCAGTATCCGGTCGAGTGATACTGCTCAAGGTTAACAATTGAGTCTTACCTTTTTTGATCGGTATGTTGCCATTATAATGGCAAAATCACTCCACCACTCAGATACTTGTTTTACCGGACATTTGGGCTGACGAAAGCTCCTCTCGCAATACCTCTACATGTATAGCATGCTCAGAGCAGAATGATCAATCCCGGTCTGGCACAGGTGACGAGAAGCAATGAAACGAGGAAAGAATTGGGAGGTTGATAGAGTTGGCTGACTAGGTATTATTCATTAGTAGTTTGACGTCCCCCAACAAGGCGAGTATGGCAGCTTGCCCACTCCCCTTACCCAGCTGACAGCCTAAGAGCAACGGCATCTCTGTACCGTCTGGAGATGGAAGTGTGTGGCTGTGACGAGAGGAGTGTCGTCGAACAATGTCCATCAAATCGCACAAATTACCCTCTTGATGGAACAAAGGTAGCAGGATTTAATTCCCTCGGGATTGCTGAAGGGCTCAAACACCATCACAACAAGGCTGAAGAATCATCGGGGCATACCAATACGCAGAATCGACGCTCATCATCCCGGGCCACTACAATCGAAGCCATCCCAATTCCTCAAATAGTAGCTCTCGACACAACACTCCCGCGCTCCTCCCCTGGACCTTGTCTCGGAGGAGTACCTGTGCCGATATTAGCTGCCGCCGAATATCACTAAGATACTGCAGGGCCAAGGTACCTGGAGGCGTGGCAGGCTTCACTTCCCTAAGTCTGAAGAAAGCCCATATGGCTAATACGGCTGGCGGTAGACTGATGAGAATTCCGGCGAGGGAGATGGCTGCTTCTGTCGATAGGGCCATAGGGTTGGATGGAAGAGCTTTTGGGGTTCGGTGAGCGAGGGCAGTGGATTATGAGAATTGAATGGTGAGGCGGATGGGATGGTGAGAGTCGGAGGAGGGTGTTGTCAAGGTGTCAAGGACTGCTGATGGTGATGCCAAGGGGAGGGAAGTGAGGTATGAAAGCTGAAAGCTCAGATAGAAGGAATTGTGACAGTCTGAGGATGTCCTTTCAAATGCTGCTGATTGGGATGCCTAAGATGCACAAGAATACAGACAGAAGAGAAGGGGGACAGTGCATCGAGCCTACTTATACTCATGCCTGGGTCGATAGAAAATAAGGGTGCGAATTTTGGATAGTGCGAATTCTGGGAAATGTTCAGGGGGGAGCGCGGATTCGCGACTTTTAGTGTCACCCTGTTGCGCGGCAGGAGGTCGATGGTAGGCCAACAACCAACAAGGTGGGTCGAAACCTTTTGCTTGCCAGAATGTGCGCTCCCAAAAACGACGTTGGTCGTAGATCGAGTCCGCAACCCTGATGCATTCGCGAATTCTGGCAACGCTGTGTCCGGCCGCTGTGCAGGCCAGCTCAGCCCACGCACTAGTCATGCACGAATTCTGGCCTGCCCAATGAGCGACACACCTTAGCGGCTGGCTGGTCAGGCGAAGTGAGCTGCGGTTGGCTGTGATCATGATAGGTAAGTAACCCCTCTTCTAGACCGATGACGATCCAGTGCAGGGACCATCTCCCACATCAGAGACCTTTGCCAGAATTCGCGCCAAGGCTTTGTCGAATGTTGGCACCTTGCGCATAAATACTATGTATCTCGACCAAGGCTACTTCAGATTATTTTCCATCAAACTTTTCTTGCATTTCTTCATTGAAGGTCTCCGAATTTCGTCTTGTCTCCGGCTTCTTACTCTTCATTGTGATTCAGATATTTGTGCCCTTCCCATGTTTTTGCTTCGAAATCTTTTGCGCAACACTGTTTCAATTACCCATCCCCAACCAAAAGCCTTCTAGATAGTATATCACGGTCAGTTGGCCTTCCTACAATATGGCTGGAGCACGCAGGATATCCGAAGCAGAATGGAACATGCACAAAACCCGGTTGCATTCGTTGTACATAACAGAGAACAAGTAAGAAATTTTTGCGCAGTCTTTGAAGTCTCGAGACATGATTTTGGAGTGATATCACGGGTTCTTACCTCAAGGATACCTCTCAAGACATGTCTTGCTACTCAGATTTCCTGTCTTATAGGATGATGCTGACTCCGACATGCAGGACATTGGCGCAAGTGGTTGAGCGCGCAGCAAGTGACTTTGGATTTCATGCCAGGTTCGTCCCTATTAACCCATATGGACCTTCGCTCTGACCATTGCATTAGTAAGGCCCAATACATACGACAATTCGAAAAATGGGCATTCAAGAAGAACTCGTCTAAGGACCAGTGGGAAGGGATCGCTGTGGAAGTTCGCAAGCGAAAATATCACGGCAAAGACAGCGAGATTTTTGTCAAGAACAAACGGATCCCTGACAAGAAATTGCGCAAAGAGATCTCAAGATATGCTCCGGCCGACAGGCATGAAGATTCGGGTAAGAAGCCGTGATTGCCGCAGATTGATCCAAAGCTGACATATTTGAAGTTCCAACCTTCGAGGCTAGCGATGGTATCGTTGTTCGGACGCCCAAAGAAGAAACTGTGCCATTCGTGGTGATAGATGACCTGCACATTCCTTGGTTCGAATTCCAGACCCTGATCGAGCCTTTCTGTACGCAAATAGTCTCTCCGGCCTTGAATTTTTGGGCGCTAATATGAGATAGTCGATTCTCTTCGAAAAAGGCAACTGATGGGCACAGAGCCCTATTCTTCGCAGCATTCAGACCGTTCAGACCGGAACCTTGCAGTAGATGAGTGCTACGTTCCCAGCCAGTGGGCTGGTGCTGAACCTGTGGATCCCCTGTATGCTCAGTGGAACAACAATTCTACACTGGATCTCACCTCATTTATGGATCTTAGCCAGGCGACTAACCTGATGGAAGATGGATCTGATGTTGAGGTACTTTCGTTACTTGCAGAATGCGTAGGGGCTTCAGCGGGTCCGAGCAATTTAGAGTACCCAGATCAGATTTCGTCTCGCTTGGATGATCTCGCAATCGAAATGCAAAATGGCCAACTCGAAGAGAACGTTGTGAAGCTTAAAGGACCGTCTAGAATGGAGTCCGTTTTTCGACTCATTCGCTACTTTGTGTATTTTTCCTCGAATAACCTGCTTTCGAACTCGAAAACAGACGAGATCGTTGAGTGGATGACCAAAACAGGTAGTCCGAGGGTACTGGATCTCTTGTTGGACCTGAAAATATCGAGCACAGAGATCTTCGGTTCGAATCTGCTCGTGTGTGCAGCGAGATTGGGAGAGCTTGATATCGTTCGTCGCCTCATGGCGAAGGGGGTTGATGTCAACGCTCTCGCCGGAGAATACTCTCGGAGAACACCACTAGAAGCAGCCGTCGTATATCATCACTTTCCTATCGTAGAGTTGCTTCTGAATGCTGGTGCCGATCCAAATCACCAAATTGGATCTTACATTTCGATACTCCACGATGCTATACGCGGGCCGAACAATATTGAGACTGTACGAATGCTAATCGACAAGGGCGCGGATCTCGATAGTTTATGCGACAGAGACACTCTCCTAGTCTCTGCAGTGGAATTGCAGGATCATGCCATGGTCCAAACCTTATTGGAAGCCGGAGCGCGTGTCGACGAGGTGTGCATATCCAGAGGAACTGCACTCCAAGCTTGCGCGGGGAAGGGAAATATTGAAATTGCTCGAACGTTGATCGATGCTGGCGCAAACATCGATGCGCCAGCAGGCGACGCATTCGAAGAAGCCCTCCAGATTTCAGAAGACGAGGGGATATTCGGTCATCTTACTACACCAATACAAGTGGCTGCACAGGCCAATAACACCGATTTAGTCCAGATTCTATTATTTGAAGGTGCAGACGTCAATGCTTGCCCTTGGGAAGAATATATAGACCAGATACTCTATGAGTACGACGGCGATCCAACCTGCTCCGAGGAATATCCCACAGCGCTGCAAGCGGCGGTATCTCACAGCAATCATGTCTTAGTTCAAGCCTTGCTAGGGGCGAACGCTATTGTTGACGCCCGAGGATGTGGTTCAACACCACTTCAGATGGCAGCAGCCATAGCCGACTCCGCGATAGTGAAGATCTTACAGAAGCATGGCGCTGATATCAATGCTCCTGCTAGAGATGAGTACGGGAGAACGGCTCTCCAAGCGGCAGCAAGCACAGGCGACCGCGAATTAGTGCAGCAATTGTTGGGGGCTGGTACAGAAATCAATGCTGTTCCCAGTCGTATCGGAGGCCGGACCGCAGTCCAGGCTGCTGCAGAGAATGGGCATGCTGAGCTGGTGGAAACGTTGATTGAGGCAGGGGCTAACCTCAACGCCGACGCAGGTCCGGAGAATGGAAGGACATGCCTCCAAGGTGCCGCAGAGGGTTGTCATGCCGAGCTAGTCTTTCTACTTCTGATTAGAGGTGCCGACGTTAATAGCCCCGCGGCAACCGAATTGGGTGGGTTGACGGCTCTTCAAGCAGCCTTGACACTGTTCCACCCCAAAGCCAGAGCAAACCCGTTTTGTACAAAGGACAGCGAACCCCCCAGGAATGGGATTCTTCAGGCTCTCCTTGATGCTGGCGCAGATATTAACACTCCGCCCTCACCACGGAGAGGTATATCAACTGCTGCAGCTGCTGTTAAAAGTGGAAGCTTGGAGTTGACCCGCGCCTTGCTCCTAAGAGGACTTGACATTAGTCAGAGAGAGATTGATATAAACAGTGCTCTAGATGGCAAGACCGCGCTTGGCGAAGCGGTCGTCCAGGGATCCGAGAAGCTAGTCTGTCTGTTGGTCGAAGCAGGAGCAAATCTCAATGCATGGTATGGTATTGGTGAATATCCTCACCACGCTACCACGGCATTAGGAGTGGCTGCCTTAATGGGAAACATGCCGATCACTAGGATACTGTTAGCCAATGGTGCCGATCCCAATGCATGCGTTGTCCCGCAAAAGAAGTTGAAAACTGCCCTGGAGGAAGCTTTGACACCACTGCAGATCAACATCTATATCGTCATCGCTTTGATAGATGCTGGTGCCGATGTCAATAAAATAAATTACCTGAACCAAGGCCACCTGGTTGTCTCCTTCGTCCCACTTGTACATGCGGCAACAAGAGGAAACCTGGAAATTGTTCAGCTATTACTGAAAGCAGGAGCCAGTATCGACTTAAGGTCTAAAGATGGGGAGAAAGATGGGGAGACTGCGCTCCAGGCGGCGATCCAAACCCGCAAATTTGACCTCGTCCAAACCCTGATCGATGCAGGAGCGAATATCAATGCCCCAGCCGGGAATGCCCCAGCTAGGTCGTGGCAACCTAGGACCGCACTTCAGAGAGCCGCAGAACAAAGTGATCTCCAGATTGTGGAACTTCTCTTATCCCATGGCGCAGATGTGAACGCACCAGCTGGACACCCCTACGGCATTACAGCCTTACAGGGTGCAATGCTGAAGGGAAATCTCAAGATTGTTCTGATGCTGCTCAAAGCTGGAGCACGAATTAATGCCCCAGGGGCGATCGGGGGCGGACGAACTGCTCTGGAAGCTGCTGCAGAGCACGGTCGCTTGGATATAGTTCATCTGCTGCTCCAGAACGATGACGAGCCTGAAGCCATCGAGCATCGCTGCAAGCTGGCGGCTGAATTTGCGGCGGACAATGGTCATCAGGTCATCGCGAGGATTTTGAGAAAGCATAGGGCTGTCCAGGGCTATTCAGGCTGAGTTGGAATGGCCACGTAACATCCTGGAGTGGCAGTTTCTAGACATTACGGAAGCATATAGATGTATTTCGTTTTTCACTGAGGGGTAAACAGCGCCCATTTGACATCATGTCCATGCTTTCCAGTCCGTCTACCAAATTGTTGAGTGATCTGACAGCACGAGCCTAGGCTTTATTTTCCACCCCAGAATGCCGGACGGTCAAAGGCCCGATGTCTTTCAAGCTTGTGGGTTTGGCATCTCGGGTATCCCAGGCGGTGGTCCATGAGCAGCCATCATCTCTTCGAAAGCCTTCACGAATTCTATCGGAGCGTTTTTCTGGAAGAAAAGCTCCAGGTTTCGCCACGTCTCTTCCATCTTCTCGTGACTTCTTTCCATCATAACCGTCTCGTGCTCCTCGATAGCCGCCGCAAGATCACCACCTTTATTCCCTTTGATTATGGCTTTGCTCAAGTCTAGTCCATCGAGCATAGCTAGGTTGACGCCCTCGCCTGCAAAGGGTGTCATCAGGTGTGCTGCATCCCCCAGCATCGTAAGGCCGGGTTTTGAGGTCCAAGTGAAGTCAGTAGGGAGCTGGTAGAGTACGCGGGGCGCGATATCAGCGTCTGAGTGCCGTATCAAATCCTTCAACGAGTCGTCCCAATCCGCATATTCCTTCAGGAGAAACTCCTTCGCCTTCTCTGCATCGGTCCAATCGACGCCCACATCTTTTAGCCATGTCTCAGCAGCTTGGAGCATCGCATAGGTGCGAATGCTGCCGTCGCCGTTGCGCTGCGCGATCAAGCCCTTGTAGTCGGAGAAAGCGAAATAGGTTCCTTGGCCAACCATCTTGGAGATGTGGGGAAATTTGGTGTCGACGTTACGGATTCGGCAGTCGAGGCATGATATAGTGCTATATTGTGGCTTTGTGGATGAGAGAAGAGGACGAACCTTCGACCACGCGCCGTCTGCGCCCACGACGAGGTCGAAGGTATATGTCTTAGGGCCGCTGGCAGTCTCAATATGTATCTCGTGCTTCCCTTCCTCAGTGGATGTGATGGATCGGACCTTACTGCCCCACGAGATGGCATTCTCAGGTAGCGAATCAAGCAGTATCCCACGTAATTGTATCAGGTCTACCTCTGGCCTGTTGTGCCCTTCCGTATCCACCTCTTCCCAATGTAAGTATCCCGTCTTATCAGCAACACGCATGTCTTCACCCTCCGAGCGCGCTATTTTGCGAAATTTGTCGATGAGCTGGGCTTCTGTAAGGGCAAGTTGGCCGCTTTCTTCGTGTAGGTCGAGGGATCCGCCTTGTTCCCTGGAATACGGATGGGGCTCGCCTTCGTAGAGGGTTAATGGGATGGAGGAGAGGTGGAGGAGGCGCGCGAGGAGGAGACCGCCTGGGCCGGCGCCAATGATGGCGATTGTGGGCTTGGTGATGGTCATGGCGTGCGATTTGTAGTTATGGCTTCTAGGTGCGAAATGCGTATAGGTGAGGGTTGCTCGAGTGGGAGTGGAAGGGTCAAACTTCAATGCTCTAGATGAGTCCAGGGAATGTATGCAGTTAGTTGGTAAACGAGCTGAAATAGATTACCTTTATATGTATGTTCCCTAAGCCCCACGGCTCGGTAGCGGACTCTTTGTTATTCTCCGCCCCACCAATACGTCCAATTGGACAATGAACGTGCATCAATGCCGATTGTTAGAAAAAGAGCTGCAGCCCGAGACCTGAAAGCCCACGCTCTCGCCCCAGTTCCTGAGGCTTGTCCCCATCTAGGCCACATGAGGAAGTCTGCTTGGGGTAAAACATTTTCATTCAATTGCATCTATTCTGCGATTTGAGGCATCCGCATCGGTAATAGATGGCCCGAGAGCCACCTAACCGACTATGGTTGGTTACATCAAAGAGACCAATCCATGAAACCACTTTCGTTCTTGGTGAGTAGGATCGAAGAAGCAGCTACCGCAGCGCGACTTAGCGGTGCCAAGCCGGCCTCCGGACTTTTGCCTATTTTCCGGCCAAGCAGCAACAATACTCGCCCTGTCCACCAACATTATGACACAGACCTTTCATGTCAGCTCTGAAGAGGGTATCAATAGTATAGTCTTGTATACGCCACACGGACGATTGTACTCTCGTGATCGAAGACCATATTGAAGGTCCGAAGTCAAGGTTGATGGAATACGTTGTTTTATGCTGCGAGTGGGCACCAAAACGACGAAAAGATTACTATAATTCGATCCACTGGTGGTATCTACAACAGGTATCTGACCGATTTCAGTAAATCCTGTCAGACAGAGAAAAGAGAATTGTGGAAGGCTTTCAATACTGCGGTGGATACTTGCTCATAACGCGGTCAAATGTTATTATCATGTTACCTCCCCTTCTTCGCAATTTTTACACTTCTCGCCGCAGCTGGTTCATACACAATCCGTTCCACCGGAGGAACCAGAGGTAGCTCTTTAGCTATGTCTAAGTGAATCCCCTTTCTCTACCAGCCAACTCTTGTGCGAGGGCTCTGCTGGGAGTTCCCTCCCATGCAGATCGGCTTTCTCCTTCCCAACTAGTTTCTGGGGCTCAATCACAACGGGCTCGCTATCGCTCTCGTAGAAACGGCCCAACTGCACCCTCGATTCCGTATACAGTGGGATTCTGGTCGATCATATTGGCGGTCTCTATAGTACTGCGCTCTTCATCACTACGGCTGTGATGTTTCCCGTCACTGTGGAGGTGATGATGGAAAACCACAGTTGAATGAATGAGGCTACAAAGGAACGCAAGATTGTCGGAGTCAGTAAATTCTTTCTCGTTTTTTGAATCTAAGAGGGTTCAAGCACATCTCCCTCGATGTAACATTTAACAGTAGGATCGGACAGGTGGAGTTTGGAGGGAAACAGAGATTTCACCCATACCAAATAACGGCGTTCGCCACAGATCCGGTCGGCGTAGAAACTTAGCAAGTGCCAAGGTCAAACCAGGTGTTGGGGCCGTCATCACCTACGAGTTACTATCGCAAAATCACCCGTCCATAAAATCATTTTGAGAATCTGCGAGGCAAGATACATGGCCGGATGCAGTTTTTGGCGTGCGAACAGTATCATTTCAGCAATTTCAAGAACAGCAGCAATTACAGCAAGAGCGAGCATCAACCTGATGGCTATGCGAGGCTCAGATTAGTCCGACTACCTTTCAATGCGGAAGGATTTGGAGGAGCAGGGACACCTACAGAAGAGTATTCCGGTGCAATTAAGACCATTAAAAGCTATTACGATCATTACGGCGCTCATAACACCCAGGTGAATGACTCAGAACGGAATCAGAACTCTCTTTAGCCATGGCGACGTGCGTGATTTGATTGTCGCCATGCTAAAGGTGAGAGGTACGACGGCAGGATTGCAGTTGGGTGTAGAAGACTGGACTTGGCATCCTACCTATATTGTACCTAGGCAGCAGGATTCTGCAGTCAAGAGGAAAGTGTGGAAGGATTTGGGGAAAGCCGGGCGAAGCAGTTGATGGGCTATCAAGTCACCACTCAGGATGGAGTATCTACCGCTTTGAGGCGGCAACAGAGCTTATTCCATTGTTTCGATCGGTCGGACATCTCAGATTGTACAACACTGTAGTGTATGTAGATCTTTTCTGACTTGTGCGTCAAGAAAGAATAATTGGCAAAGCCTTCAAGGTGGCTTGAAACGGTCACGTATAACGCCAAGGAAATCAGCCCTATGACAATTCGCACAATAGAAAAAAAACCTCTACAAGAACTTTTTCTGGAGCTGAATGGCAAAGAGAGATATTGAAGAGTAATTGCGTTAGGAGGGAATCGCAGCCCCGGCTCGTCGATTTAACGATGATGGAAACGACGAATTTTACCACTAAACCACTAACGCTTGAGTTTGACCACATGTATGTTCAGTATAATTATCTATATAATCAAACGACCTGAGCTTGTCGCTGCGCATTTGGAACCCTGGACCGCAATTAAAAATTCAGAAAACTCTTGCAGTCTTCCACTCCCTTGACGGATATCGCACAGCACCATTTCAAGCCTCCCACAACCCGTTAGTATCAGCGGCCAGTAGCTGCCCACCAATGATCTCATCCCCTTCAACAGGAGCGATCAATACACCACCCATCGTCGCATACAAGATGTCGCGATCACCTCACATCCCGCCAGATTGTGCAGCCGTCGGCTCCGCAATCTCGGTCGTATTAATGTTCCGAGCAATGATCGCGCGTGGGTCCACGCCCCTCCCAACCATCTCAATGGCATTGCATGGGCCAGTGGCTATGAACGGGTCACCACGCCAGTCTAATGCAAAGTCGTCGTAAGTCGTCCCCGCAGCTGCGTTAGCAATGACGATGGCCTTGCCTGCCGCTTTACCGCCGTGGTTGATCTCGATTCTTGCGAGTAGTCCTTGCGTTGAGTTCGTGAAGTAGAGCGTGCTTCTCCTAAGCTTTATACAAACGACACCAATGCCGCATCAACTGTGCATGAGTTTAACAAAGCCCCGTTGGGTGAATGTTCTCTAGCGGCGCATGCAGTCATGCTTTCTTTAGAAAAGAAATTGTCTCAGATCAACGCTCGACCTGTTCAAAGCGAAATTTACTTTCGTCTCCAGTCTCGCAACCTTGGGATACGTCGGAGCGCATCGACATCATATCCTCGTCTATAATTAGACAGAAGTCCCTTCCAATCCATTCGAGTAACATCATCACTAAACGCCTCTTTCCTGTCTGCTGAGAATCATGCCATTCAATCAAAACAAGTGCGTCCTCAACAGCGCTTGGACCGCTTTGAGCCGGCGAAGCAGGCATAGTGTGGTGGTCAACGTCAAATGCGACCGGAATATTGTAAGGCAAGTCTTCCTGTCCACAAAAGTCGTAGCATTGGGTTTTATAGTCCCATCTAACTTTTACAAGGTTGCCTTCGACTAAGAGACAGGGTGAGTCTTCAGACAAAGTGTCTGCACTGCGCTGCTCTAAGAGCTCGGCCAAAGGTACCGGTTGGCCTTTAGAGAATGGCCAAAATCGGATATGAGTGTCATTCCTGGGAGTTATCTCCTTCGAAGCGAGGAGATGTGCTCCAAAATTTGACTGTTCTCCGTACCCCTCGTTGAAAATCTCACCGACGACGCTCGTCCAACTCCAATTTGGAAAGCCATGCCGGCGACTATACAGGGTTCCCGTAGTGGATGGAACATGCGCTGGGACAGACCAAGAAGGCCTTCTGACCCATAAGAGACCCAAAGCGAACCCAGTGTGCGGATCCATTTTAGCTCCTGCCGGGATTGTTGGAACCCCCCACAGGGTAAGACATGGTGAACGCTTGAGTAAACCTCGAAAAGCGTTGAGAACGTCAGACTCGTATGTGAGTGCCCTCTGAGTGAACATCAACCTATCTCGAAATAGGCCGTCGGCAATAGGATCATATTTTCCGAATAGAGAGGTATTCAAAGGCGTAGAATTCAAGATGTGCGGAATATAGTAGGCCTTGGGGTCGGAGGAAACTGCCTCGCTCAATGTATCTCACGACAAACTAGATACACTTGATGTTCGGTGAATACAAAACAGCGGCGGGAAAGGTTTGCTTCCTGCTAAGTCCATCCCCTGGTGTTCCATGTTGAGTTTGCGAATAGTGTCGTAACAGGAGGCAAATAAGAAATGAGACAACCACTTGTCATTGGGAAACGAGGCTGGGGCGTTCTGCGAATTATGGAGATTCCTGGGAGTCCAGCATCATCATTTTCACCGTATAAAGCAACGATCTTTGCCTCCGCAAACTCGTATATTTGGTCCATATTGCGGATCATCAATTCCTTTTCCGAGCTCTGTTCCTGGTTGACACAGTATCTGTCGACCCACAGATATCTCTTGCCTAGGCCTCGTACAAATTGTCTAGCATCTTGAACCGTCAACGGCGCGTGTGTATATGAAAACAGCTCTTCAGGCAATTTCCATTGGTAACAAGGCTGACGCCGGTTTTGAGTATTTTTACCCCACACGTAACTAAGGGTGAAATACTGTTCGTTTGTCTTTGCACACACAACCTTTTCTTCAATACAATCAATCAAGTAGGTATATGGCAGACGAGTGTGTCCATCCCTAACTTGCCTGCATATAGCATGAGAAGTTTGACAATGTTCAAGCCAAGAGCCCAGTAATGTGTAGTCTACAATTGCTGTATCAACGATACGGACTGCACCAAGGGTAGGTGCTTCCGCTGGCAGGTAGACTGCAACTCCATTTTGACAAATTTCATCTTGAACACTGTAGTCGTATGAGAGTCTCGTATTTTCTCGAAGCACACTCATAAAGCGAGCGGGCGGAGGACTTGTGAGAGCTGAAGGATTACCATGCTGCTGGACATGATTAAAGAGCCTACCACCTTGCTTGTAATTCCCCTTTAGTTCGTACGTGTACTTGGAAAGAATTCGCACATGGGACATTTGACATGATGGATTCCAAGGGGGACTTTGCCAAGAGATAGAACAGGCTGTGTCCATTCTTCGGGAGTTTTGTGTTTCTTGATTGAAAGAGCCCCGGGATTTCCAATTTCTGGCAATTTAGACAGATGTTTTGTGGCATGATATGTGAAGTTTCACCGAGCTCCGGCTCAACACTAACTAGGACCACTCTCCACAGGCTGTTTCAGCTACCTAAGTAGAGAGCGAGGGAAATATGGTCTTGTCGTCACCGTGAGGTGTGACGTGAGCAGCTCTGCTTATTCTGGCAGGAGAGGGTCTGCAGAGGCCTGGAGTGCTCGGGGCACTTGGGATGAGGTATTCAATCGACAGCTTAGTGAGAGCTGCCTGTAAATGAAGGCCTAGCTAAGAGTTCATTGACCTTCGATATTAGGGTCTTAGAAAGGCTATGGCTGAGTACTGCGTGTCTGCGGTTTAGGGAGGTTCGCGGGGATTCAACTGAACGCATTAGAAAAGCCGGGAAGTCCTGGGGGCGCACACCATGGGGGCGCAACGCACAGTTCGGATACAGCCATAGATACCGAGGTCCTTAGATTTGTATGGGGATTATATACAAATCTAAGTACTACCGCATCAGCCATATTACCGTTACCGCTCCGAACGCCAGCGCTGTATATCGTTGTTATACATGTAGCTGTCGCTTATCCACCCTATTTATGCCTCCCACACGTCGCTGTTATTCTTCCACCCCATTATTCCGCCCTATGCCACATGAACCGACGATTATGGCAAAACCCTGGCTGAAGGCCCAGTTCTGTAGACACTCCTATGCTTGCTCGAGGGTGTCCTTGTTAGCGTGGGGCTTAAGGTGTTCGAGTGGAATCTTGTCGATAGCTTTTTAAATAGTAGGGAGGATAAAAGGGTCAAGGTCTATATATGGGGCCCAAGCCATGGCGGCACCAGTAGATAACAATATTTATAAGCGGTCTGCCCCTTGCCTAGTATCGGTTAGACCGCTTATGAATTTTGTCACCTACTGGTGGCGGGCTGGCGAGTTGGCGAAAGCGTGGTAAGAGAGGGGTAGTTTAGGGGGAAGGGCGGCGACAGCGAGGTAAAAGAGGGGTAGCTTTAGAGGGAGTAGGGGGCGACAGCGACGTAAAGGGTGATATATAGAAAGGATGAAGGTAAAGGTTGAAAATTTACAGATATGGGGTTCGAAAGGCGGTGTGTAATATGGTTGATGCGATAGTACTTAGATTTGTATATAATCCCCATACAAATGTGAGTACCGAGCATCAAGTCCGTTAACCCCGAACTGTGCGTTGCGCCCCCATGGTGTGCGCCCCCAGGACTTCCCGTAGAAAAGCTTGGGGGATGAGCGGAAGCGACGAGGGAATAAGGCTACCTTATACTGCCGATAGTACCATGCTGTCATGTAACAGGCTATGAATCCACTAGTCTACGGTTTTTAACAATATGATTATTCAAGGATTCTATGGAGTTGCAAGCTCGCAGTATGTCAAGAGGGGAGATATCCCATTGGCCGAGAATCCTTATGTAATTAGCGCCTGGGTGGCGTGCTTCTCGCCGCCATTTACTTCTTATTATTCTATCATCCTAGAGATCTTACATAGCTGGCCCATACATAGCTACCACGGTCAATCAACTCGTATGTACATGCGATAGTGCTGTTCTGCCATACTGATGGTCGCCTTCATTTTCTCAGTGGCCAAGCTGGAAGCGCTACTGCCCATTCGGCAGAATGCTTGGCATATGGCTTGGCATTTTGTGACAGGTGGTAAGGTTCGGAATTATCATGACTTGGATACTATTACTGACGCCGTCGGTAACGGGATCCTACATTTCTTCAAGTATACTTTACCTATGTCTTGGCATAACTTTGATGGAGAAATCAACGGGTCTCAATCCTGTTTTAGCTGATAGCTCGGGTCAGCCATTTCGATGTCCACGTCCTTTAGTAGCGTGACAATTGTAGTCACATTCCACATCCACGCATAATGCCTACCAATGCATACGCGTTTGCCGTTTCCAAACCATTTCTTGGCCCCTTCAAGTAGCTTTTCGAACGCCTCGCCCACCATCCTTTCTGGCTTGAAAGCTTCGGGCTCTTCAAAGACAGCTAGGTCTCGATTCACGCCATGCAGCACAATGATCATAGTCTGCTTGGCCGGAACTTGATATTTGCCACCACTTAGCAGGACAGGTCCCTGTGTGTCAGGCAAGGGCTCAATGTTAAACCCAGGTGCCGCCGCAGACAGGCGCAGGGACTCCCGTACGATTCCGGTGCAATAGGACAGCTTTTCTAGATGATCGTGTGTGAAATCGCCATCACCGATGACCGAATCGATTTCTTCACGGGCGATCTTAATACACTCGGGGTTCTTGAGCAGATAGTAAATTGCACTTGCGATAACGCAGGGCGCCGTGTTGGATCTGATGGGCATCGTCACAATCTCATCGATAATCTGCCCTTCTTCAAGGACTTTACCGGTTTTGGGGTCTTTGGCATTCATCATGGCATACAACATGTCATTTCGGTCAGTTGGATTAGCCTTTCGACATTCGAGACACTCTGCGGCATATTGGCGCATGGTATTACTGGTTCTGTTGAATTTTGTCTGGTAAAAAAGCCAGTTCACGAAGCTGGGTCGAGTCGATCGTTTGATCGCCTCTGACGTGGCTCCGTCCATCGCCTTAATCATTGGCGGCTCTGGTCCAGTCAAGCCGTTGAGTTTCCTGCCATAGAAGCAGAGGGTGGTCGTTTCCAAATCTAGCCGATTCAATTCACCGATTGCTGAAACAGGAGAGTCACCGTTCAAACTCCGCCACTTGGCAACTAATTCGGAAGTACAATCACGCACTTCGATGAAACACTCTGCAACAGCTGCTGGAGTCAGCAAAGGAGCCAGAATTCGATGATGAACGCCCCAGCTCGCCTCGTTGTTGAATGCGGTGAAAAGAGAATCATGCACCGCATGACGGATCTCTACTATAGGGCCACCAACGAATTTGCGAAATCGCTTCTCGTCGCAAAGCTCTTCACAGAGAGCAGCACTCCCCACGAATACAATCTGTTGGCCTAAGACAGTAATTTTGAAGATCTCGCCTGGCATAACGATATCAGTTGATAGAGAATGGAAATTGAACAAGGGTTCACTAACCATACATTTCCCACAGCTTCTGCAACGACGTCCATGTATTGCTTGGATCTACGTCGAAAATGTTTCCCAACAAGGGAATACCTGGTGGCTGTGGGATTGGCGTAGTCATGGCTGTGTCTGATACCACATGGATTCAGGTAATAGAGATTCCGTGGAAGTGGAGAGCAGTGAGGGGAACCAGAGGAAAATGTATTGTAGCATGCATGAAGGCAGCATCGCTGTTAGCTTTGTTTTTGAATCGGACTTGCTCGGTAGCCCAGTTTCCTGTCGGTTTCGTCCGAGCTACTCCGTACAGAGTCTGGACAACTCAGACTGCTTCTGTGCTAGACTGTTGGTACTTCGGAGCCACTCAAATTGTTTTGCATCTCGCTTAGATGCCTTGGAATTGTTTGACAGCATCGTGCACCAGGTAGAAATTTAGCAGGGAGGCAACCCCAGTTGTCCTGATCCTGTACCAGCCTAGCATCTAGGGTTTTAAATAGGGATCAGATAACCTAGATGCACTCTTACCAAAGATGGGGTGCTGTAACACCGGTAGCTCGGCGGCTGATTTGGCATTGCCTTGGGGGAGCTCCTGGTGGCTCTGCTCCGCACTAACTGGGCGTAGGTGCCAAGAGATCTTCCATTCGATTGGCTCGAAGCCTTGTCGCGCATCTAAGATCTTACTTGGAAAACCATCCTTGGTGGGGCAGCGCTTCGCTGAATTCAGAACACCAGCCTCACGAACAATCAAGATGATTCGACAGCTACGTGATATATGAAAAATGTCTCAATGGCAGACATGTAGATTGAGCACGAGAGTAGAAGTCTCTACGCAGATGTATTGTCGTAAATGTTCTGCTTGTCAGTTTAGTGAGGCTCAAAGTTGAAGGCTTAGTTCTACATAGGGATAGCGGTCCTGTCCGAATTGTAAGTTCTCACATGCGGCTTATAATGTCTGTTTCTTCTCAAATATCACACTCACATACAAAGCGTACCGCGATTATGGACTTCGCCTCGCTCATTTCCGCTGAGATCTCCAAAGAGAAAGCCTCTACACCATCTACGCCTATCGAATCGACAAAGAAGTACCTCAAGAAAGCCGAAATCGAAGCTCAGCGTCAGCAAGCTTATCTCGACGAACAAGCAGCCATTCAGCGCGAAAGAGAAGCGAAGCTCAGTAAGAAACGCAAGCTCGACGAAGAAGAAGCTGTCCGAAATGGCGAGCGCGATGAGAAGCGGCGAAGACTAGCTGAGGAGTCGAGAGTGAGGAGAGAAGAGGAGGAAGCCAAAAAAGAGCGGGCAAGAAGGAAAAGACTGGGTCTGCCCGAACTATCAGATAAGAACGAAGCGACAGAGGGTACGCCAATACCGGAGGAGGAGGAGATTGAGCAGGACACCCTCCACTCCCACCTTCGCGCCCTCTCCGAGCCCACCATCCTCTTCGGCGAAACCCACACTCAACGCCTCCGCCGCTATAGAGCTCTTATAGCAACCAAACCCCTTGTACCCATGCAAACAACCGGCCCTATACCCACCACACTCGTCCTAGTCCCAGAAGCAGAGATGAAGGTCGCCCAATCCGTCCCCAAAGACGCCCAAGGCCGCTCATTCCTGTTCCGCCAGTTGGCGTCCTACTTCACTATGATCCTGATAGAATGGGCACATGCACTCGTGCAAAGACCGACGAGTGTGAAAGAGTCGCATCAAGGTAGAATGGCATACAGCGCCTACGCCCAGTCCCGCTCGAACCTAGTCCCCCTCTTCCGCAAACTCGAGTCCGGCGACCTCGATGACGGAATCCTTGAGCCCGTCGTCGAGATTGTAGCTGCAGCACAAGAAAGACGTTACGTAGATGCTAATGATGGATATTTGCGATTGAGTATTGGGAAGGCGGCGTGGCCGATTGGAGTTACTATGGTGGGTATTCATGAGAGGAGTGCGAGAGAGAAGTTGAACGAGAGTGATAAGGGCGCGGCGCATATCATGAGTGATGAGGGGACCAGGAAGTGGTTGCAGAGTATTAAGCGCTGTTTGAGCTTTGCGCAGACGAGGTGGCCGCCGGAGGATTTAATGCAGTTGATGGGATGAGTGGTAGAACTCATAAATTTTATGAATTTTGATGGTATCATGACAGTACCGTGGGTATCTCTTTTTCCCAAAAATCGAATGTTTGACTCTACTTTGGGGTTGCCCCCTTGCCCTTCTGCCCACCTTGGGCCGCTTGCCCCAACGCTGTAAGCGCTCTCTGGTAGCTAACCCTGTCTTCCTCCGAAAAATCAAACTTGGAGTTGTTCCTGATGACCTTCCTCCCACTGCATCTCCCAATCAGGGGATTCCGAGCAATCTCATTCCAGAACCACCTTGCCTCGTTATCTGCAATGAGGGTAGTAGCTTTGCCCTTCTTCCCAGCTCTGGCTGTGCGTCCAACGCGATGTATGTAAGAATTGACACTGGAAGGCATGTCGTAGTTGATCACGTGAGCTAGATCCGGGATATCAAGCCCGCGCGATGCCCGATCGGAGGCTATCAATATGGAAATTTGGTTTTTGCGGAATTGGATGAGTGTCTTCTTTCCACTTGAACTGGCGCTAGACTTTGTCAATGTGGCAATCTTTTGGCTCCATACCGGCCGAATGAGCGAAACTAGACGAGCCAGACGTGTCGCATGTTCGTTTGTCTTGGTGAAGATGAGTGTACCGTGGACATGATTTTCGGTAACAGGCCCATTCCGGGCTGCAGTTTTGGGTTTGGGCCCTGCAGAAAATGGCGGATCTTGCTCAGATTTTGTAGAAGTGGCAAAGTCTTCGGAGCTTGAATTTTCGCTTTCTGAAGCTTCGTCTGATTTGTTGCCACTGAACTTTGGTTTGCCAAGAGAAACATGCCATTCCATATCCAGTAGCAGCTTGATGAGATACAGGGGTTTTTCATTAATATCCGAGACCTTTACCCCAACTTCGTGCAAGGTTGTAGGAAGTTCAAATCGTTCTCCTGCTTCAACCCATGTAACATCCCCGAGCTCTCCATTATCTTGGGGTTGTTGCCCCTCAAGAATAACAAGTCTCGGGCGTCTAAGCTTCAAAGGCGTCAATTTGCTGACGTCTCTGGTCATGGTAGCGCTCAGAATGACCTTCTGGACCTCTCTCCGACGTAGCAAATGGAACGTGTCTGACAGCCGTTCTTGTATCGGATCCATCGGAGGCATGTAATCAAGTCCTGGAAGCACAACATCGACCCATTGTTGGAAGCTCTCGTCGAGTAGTCGGTCAGCTTCGTCAATCACTAGCCATTGAACATGCTCCAAGGTAAAGCCGGTCGTTGACTGTACATGCTCTACGAGACGGCCAGGTGTGCAGATTAGTATGTCGACATTCGATCTGTATTCGACAACGTGATTGTAGTACAATTCAAAGTCATCCTTTGGACCGAATCGCTGGTCGAAATCCCAGTCCATCAGCTCCTCGTCTTCGTCAATCTCCTTTTCTTGCACAGCTTTGTAGCCTCTAGGGTCGTATTTTTGGCCCTTGTGAACAAGCATCGCTTGTTCTTCTTTTAGCGACCTGCTACCGACGGCTGTTCCAATCACAAGTCCGTTACCAGTACTGCACGTTTTCAACGTTTCCCTTACTTGATTGACTAGCTCTCTAGTTGGAACGACGATGAGGCCTCTCATTCTCCTTACAGGCTTGTCGCGAAGGCTTTGTACCATCGGTAAAACGTACGCGAGTGTCTTTCCGGAGCCAGTCGCTGCTGAGACGCATATGTCTCCAATATGATGCTGGGGTCCGGGAAGAAGCATAGGCAAGAGTGCGGACTGGATAGCAAAAGTAGAAGCATACCCTTCATTTTGCAATGCAGAAATAATTCCTTTATCGATTTGCAGAATAGCAAATGGTACAGTATCGGTAGCAGAGAAAGACATGGGAGATTGCAGCCAATCAGGCAGAGCTGAGAATGCAGATACTTTGGGTGGTTGTGCGGCTTGAGCAGGCTGAGGCAGAGGTTCCAGCCCATGCAATTCCGGTTTCTGTTCGTTTTCCTGCTCTGTCATTGGCTCATCCTGAGGGGGAGATGCCCCAATTTTATCTTCGGACTGCCCTAACGCACCATCGTATTTGGCAAATACGGTGGGGTGCTGATTCCTCACCGGAAGCACTTCATCGTCTACTTTCCCTCCCGCGATGGCCTTGGGGACGGTATCTTGCTTATGATTTTGTCGGCTTTGAGGTAGCTTCCCCGAAGTCGAGGAAGTTGTTTTGGTCTTTTTCCGCTTCTTGAAAGGACGCTGCTCTCCGGCATCTTTGGGGCCTATTATTGGAGGCGGTATGTAGCGTTTGTAGAATTGAGACGCCATGGCTTTACGAATGACGAACTTTGTACATACTTTATTTCGAGACATTTACTTTACTTTATGAATTCTTGGGGTAGACCGACGGTTTAAGCGAGGACAAATAGTAGCTTGGCGGCTCTAAACCTTAAGCGGTATAGTATAAATTTTAGCGCGCCCCGAAACCTTAAAGCTAAAGCTTTATAAATTTACTATTTTCTTTACTTTCTTTTTATTAACTATATACTATTTCTAACCCCCCTCTTTTTGGCCGCTCTATAAATTCCCGGTTATTTCGTAAATCTTTAAGTATATACTTATTTTTAAAGTATAATACTTTATCTTTAATAGTCTATATTTCTATATTAATATACTAGCGAATCTAGGGTAGCCCGTAAATAAATTCCTATTGTTTTCGTAATTTCGTATTTAAATTTACGTTTTTATCGTAGACCTCGCCTAATAACTACGTATATTACGCGCTAGGGTATAGACTCGAAACCTACTAGCGATAACTTATCCGAAGAAGATAAATTTCGGTAATTTCGTAGATTTAATAATTAATCTACGATATTAATATAGATTTAGTTTTAAATTCTAGAAGATTAAAGGGAAGTCACCGAGGTACTATAATTATACCCGTAGCTATAAAGTACGTTTTTATCGACGATTATTTATTAAATCCGCGAAAATAACGAGGATTTAGCCGATATTTAATAGTCTTAACGAGTATCCGATTAGCCTAGACGAAGAAGACTTTCTTTTATATAATTATAAATATAAGGTAATATCTTCGATATTAATATATATTCTTAATTTAATCTGTGTTTTTTTCGTAAATCTAGCGGGTTATACTCGAATTATTCTTCGCGTTTAAGACCGGATTTTTTAAGTATAAGAAAACGGTATACTCGATTTTATCGTAGATATCTAGAAGATATTTATTTTTATCGAGGATCCGAGTCCTAGTATTACTAGTTTCGGTAATTATTTATATAATATATTTAAAGTTTTTAAGTTCTACTTTAAGGGTAAGTCCCTAGTTTTAATATTAATTTAGTTATTAATATTCGATTTTTTCGTAGAATAGACCTTTAATAAAATAATCCGTTATCGCGTTTATATAGATACCGCGACCTTAATCGCCGATAAACTCGAAGGTAAAATTAATATTAGCGATAAAAACGAAGATAATAAAGAGGATTAAATATTATTTACCTAAATATTCATTTGAAATAAATATTATAATTAAAATATTTATTAATAATAAATATATTAAGCGAGATACTTAATACTCTAGTATCTAAATATAGTTATTTCTAGTTAATAAAAGAATTAACTAAATTATTTTTAATATCCTTATATATAATATTAATTAATATATATAATAATCTTATATAATATATATATATAATATCTATATATATATCTTATATAAGTTAATTTTATATAATTAAATATTAATTAATAATCTTCTTTTTATATAAAATCTTTATATATTAATAATTATAATTTATAATTATAATTTAATTCTTATTTATAATATTTATATATAATCTAACTTTTATATTTAATTTAACTTTTATATTTAATTTAATATATATATATATAACTTTTATATATAATAATATAATTTTTATATAACTTATTTCTTATTTATTTTTTATTTATAATTTTAATAACTAATTTAATAATTAATAATAATTAATATTTATATATAACTTTTATATATAAAAACCCAAATTTTATTTCTATTTATAATATTAATATTTAATTTAATATTTAATTATAGTTTTTATATAATAATAAATTAATATTTATATTATATACCTTTAATTTAATTAATATATAAAATTTATAATTTAATAATTTAATTCCTTTAAATTTTTTATTTAGAATTTAATTTTTATTTATAATTTAACTCGTATATATAAATCTTTATTAAAGAACGAGATTATTATTAAATAAATATTAATTTTAGAATATAATTATTATATTAAAATAAATAAAGATAAAAGATAAAATATAAAAATTAAAATAAATTTAATTATTATTTAGATAAAAGTATATATATTATATATATCTTTATTTCTTAATTTAAAGATATTAAAATAAATATTAAAAAATAAAATAAAAATATATAGATTTATATTAAATTTAGGTTTTAATAATTTAAATTAAATTAAATTAAATTTAAAATCAGATTATCTTATAATAATATTAAATTATAATACTTAGGGTATTTATAATAATATAAAAATAAATATAAAATCTTTATAAAAGAATAATCTTTAAATTTAAATAATAAAATTAATTTTTAAAAAATTAAAGTAAAGACTTTAAATCTTTTATTTTTAAAAAAAGCTCTAGAGTATTAATAATTATAATATAATATTATAATATAAATAATATAATTATACCGTATACTTTATTTATAAAATTTATATATTATATTTAATAATTATTATAAAGCTAGTTTTAATATAATATAATAAATA
>JAABUK010001327.1_pt1 | contig 47674 bp, 57 predicted proteins | sample 5559141 | NCBI WGS metagenome assembly JAABUK01 (sample SAMN10711869, study PRJNA513367) | rock metagenome | isolation source: Antarctica rocks | place: Antarctica: Victoria Land, Pudding Butte nord | collected 2016-01-03 | reverse complement strand
GCTTGAGCCATACCACTCCCAAGTTCATCTTGTTCGGGTTTTCGTCGGCCAGAAATGCTTCTGTAATGCCCAATATAGGGTCTTTTGGAGCCTGCTCTACATTGCCGAACCAGGTTTGCGAGACCGCTGATGCTGAAAAGTTACGGTGCTGATGTAGCAAGCATCGGTGAGTCTGGCGTAGCAGTGCCATGTGTAGTGCGTAGTAAGCTGCAAACGTGTGAAAACGTCTATTTCGAAGACTATGTAACACGCGGTGACTTTATCTGTGGAATCCGCCGCAGGCTCCTATCGATGTCAAATTGATCCGCAGTGACTGAGGGTATTGCCATCAAGCCCTATAGGGCAGAAGCCTTTGCCATTTGTGAATGCTATCTAGTTAAGCTGTTTGCTTGCTGTGGACAACACCATTGTTCAAGACATGCATTGGATCTTACGTAGGCGAGCCATCTGTCACTTGAACCATCATCACCTCATGTCAGAACCACGAGATTGGCAACCTTGCAGAATAGCTGCTGTATCACAACATGCATCACAGCTCGAAACTCACCTCATACATGAGGAACCTTGGAGACTTTGCAGGGCCTTAATGTACTGTTGGCGTTACGCTAAAGCTGAGGATTCTGTTAACTGGTTTCGGAGCAGCTGCAAGCATAACGCTCAACGCTGTAGTCGAAGGCTTTGTGTCCATTCTCGTCTGGTCATGTCGCTTGATTGCTGCGTGGCAGCCCTGCCACTGCCTGTACTGCAGTTGATTTTTTCCCACTTGATTGAACAGCAAGGCTCGTCTGTAGGTCTTTGTCGGGTCTCAGCCGTTTGTAAAACCTGGTCCGAAGCTGTCCGAAGCGACCCCAACTGGTGTGGAAGACTTTGACTGCTCTGCACATCCCTAGCTGGAGTCCCTGTGACACTGAGCACGTTGCAGGCAGCATATCGACATCCCCAAGGCCCAGGCTATCCGCTTTGACGACTACTCTCTGAAGCACCTAGCCCTCAAAGCCAAGAACCAGTTGAAAACCATAAAGCTGCACGCCTGCCACAGGCTCAGCACCTTCTGCATCTTGAAGGTGCTGTTGAACAACATGCATCTTATACAGGTGAGCACACAACTGTTTTTGATGGTTGTGAAATGAGCACCTTTCTTGCTACAATCTTCTGACTTTGTAGGTAAGCATCATCAGCTGCCCTCAGATGGCTACTTACAACTTTAGCTATTATCTCGGAGCAGTCCTGAAGCGGCCCAGGTGTCAACGTCGCCTGGAGCAGATATGTTTCACTGATACAAACAGCACGTTCTCTGACTTGGTGCGTGCGTTGATGTCATACAGCTTGGTCCTGCAGTTGCTCAGCAAAGTGCTCTTGAGTGAATTGCTGTATTCCGATTGGCCATGCTGAAGCTTGAACAGCTCACGATGCAGTGTGTCCTATGCATGTGAACTTGCATGTCAGACATTTGTCCATTCACACAATTTGTTCTGCAAGTCTTTACGATGAATCCTGCTGATCAACCGCAAGCGCATGTACTGTGCTGATACATGTCAGACCACCACTCTTGAGGCTTTTTACTTTGCAGCACTATGTTGTTTTCACAGTGCGCACATGAGTGTGCAGGCTTGCCAGGGCCGTGCATTGCAGGAAGGCATCAAAGTGACGCTACTGTCAAGTGGTTGACCTATCTAGATCTTAACATGCTGGCAGGCTAGCAGGAACAGCTGTGCAAGATGTTTGGGGCGGCTTGCATTCTTGTGCTGACTGAGCTCCAAAAGCCAGCAGGATGATGCTGAGGCCATACCACATGCGGTGTCAGCATTGCATAAAGGGGCATGCATGCACCATATGGTTCCCCCTTTAAAGGCATTTACAGGCTTCAGCTCCGCCCTGGCCTTTAGTCCATGGCAGCCATAACAATCATTCTGCCCCAGACAATCAATCATGCCCAAAATTACCACCAGTTTTGCATTGTTGATTACCTTATGCTACACTCCCAACGTCTCTGTAGTCTATGGTCAACAAACTTTACAGATTAGCATTCTTTGTGCCATAAGCCTTTATACCAATGCAGACTGAGAAATTCGGGGAGAGGCACCTCAGATCAGCAGGGCATGTCATGTTCACAGGCTGCATTCATTGGCTGCTAGGAGTCAGTCACAGCTGTAGGCCTGCATGCAGTTTGAAATAAGATGTGCAGACTTGTAAGCTTTTTGACACAACATCTATCAGCCTGAGTGTTCAATTGTGCCACACACAATCTTGTTATGCCTGGGAGAAGGAAACGTTGTGAGCCTCGAGGCGCGGTGAGCTCAGTGGCTTCTCCTTTAGCGCACCGCTGCACCATCGCTATTTCTTTGTATAACAGTTGGCTGCGCTAGCAGATCAACATGACGCTGTGCATTTCCTTCTCCTGCAGTACACAGATAAACGAAATGTTCGGACTATAAGGCTTTGCTGTGCACCACTGTATAAGTGCTGAGGTTAGTAACCCTCATGTTTATAGTCTTCGAAGGAATTCCGTTTATAAATAACTGTAATTACAAGCTTTCGTCGTGACTCTGTAGCAGTCATGCAATATCACGACATCAAGACCTGTTTAGTCACTCACCTCCATGTCGACAGGCAGTGCTTGAAGTTGCCATGATCATGAGACGCACAGCGTTGCACCATGCAAGTTGAACTTGAACTTGAATTATTCAAATCAGGGTCCAAAGCTTCCTCGAGCCAGTGAACCTGGAACCTGTTGATATCCATGAAAGTTGTGGATTGGTCATTACTCATCTGCTTCTTCCGAGAACAGACCTTGTCAAAGGTACGTGTTTGTGTCAACAAGTCCGTTACTGTGCGGCGCAGCTCCTGCTATGGAGCTGTGAGAGATGCTGCAACCGCTGTTGGTGTGGGCCAGCTGCGTGGCGACTGTAGCTGCCTCTCTGCAGTTGTGCAGATCCGAGAAATACGAAAGTGCGTTTCTAGCGAACATCACTGCGCCACTTGCCACTGGGCTGCGGAACGATTTTTGTGATCGCGGCAGCACAGATGTAATTGTGTTGCCTGAGGACACCGGAATCGCTCATTATGTCTTGTCGGGCAGTGTCGCTACAGAAAAGCTCGGTAAACAGCAGGAACAATTTCAAGTGTTGCAGATCGGTGAAGTTGCCTCTCTTGGGGCCATACAAACACCGGTCTCGCTTCATCTGTGGGTGCGCGCTGTGTGCATCGGGTAGGCGGCTACCTGCTCATAAGTCCCGGGCTTCTGTTTAAACAGCGTATTCGCCAGCGCAGCTTATTAGTTTGCCCGGCCTGCAGGACAGACATCACTATACGAGGGTACGGCATGCTTCAAGAGGTGCACCCATTGCAGAAAGCGCACGGCCATGTAGACCTGGAGTTGCAGCTAACAGCCTTGACTTCCAGTCCTCAGCAGCAGTATTTAATGAATATCTACTGGCGCACAGAGCGTGAATATACCCGCTTCAGTGCACCATTCACCTTCGAGACAACCTTTCCATTCAGTGATCTGGCCAGTCATTACATGCTGCACATTGGAGGCTTTAGGCAGCACGTGATCTTCACACCAAGGATCTTCAGCTGCCATGCACCAGTTGTGCGTCAGACGCCAGTACTGGTCACAGTCATACCACACTCTCACACTGGCGTTGAAGACTCACAGAGAGTAGCACTGACTACCAGGATGTTAATTGCGCATGTGAATCACCATGTGAAGCTAGGCTTGGCTGGCACTATTCACTATGAGGTAGAGCCTTTCCTCACACATCTAGCCAGCGACCCCAGCATCCAGAATCTGGTGCTGCAAGGCAACCTGCGTCTGATACGATGGGATGTTGAGGTGCAAGGCTACATGCCTGATGGCCTAGTATGGAACAAGAACAGGGCCAAGACCCTGGAGTACAATCATGCCATTCTTGCCCATTGGGGGTTAGATGTCTACATCAATCCATTGGACATTGATGAGTTCATGGCCACCACAGGACCTTCAAGTGTGGCTGAGTTGTTTTCTGAGGGCTGCATTGTGCCTGGGGGCCACACGACTCTGCTCAGATATGACATACGCTGTGGCACATGCCAGGGTCCAGAGTCAGCCATCTGGCTTGCCAACTCAGGCATCAATCCACTGGCACTGTACAATGAGACAGATTGGAACATCAGATTGCGTGGGAAGGCAGTCGTTTATGCTGATACCAGTTTCAGTATGGCCATACATGAGTCTGGAGTGTTTCACGATGGTTTGGAGCGTCACAAGTACTGTGTTTATCACCTGCATGTGGTCAACCTTTTTCAGTATAGACGGACCGCATCTGACAATGCACAGTTTAGCCCTGACACAAGCTGGGACTGGTCCATACAATAGCATTAGCTACCATCTGGCAACTTTGATTTTCATATTTGGTACTGTTTCATGTACTGCAGCACTGCTTGTGTTGTGCTTTGTTCTTCTAGTGTCAGTGTGTCAAAGCAGGATGCACGCTTTTGCCAAAGGCGGTTTGCATTTTGCTTTGCAACAGATGCCTGTTTCCTGTTACAGCTCAAACGCATGTCCTTTCATGAGTATAGATTTATGGTCTGCAAAGGATACTGTATACATGTAGGTTGTTGGGATAGTACTGTGCAGTCTGTTCCAACATCTTATGTGTACTAGTAAATCATGCATCTTCTATTCAATGAACTTCTTGTTTTCTTGCTCTATAGTAGTAACTTGTTTTGTTAGTACTAACAAACTACTAGTACCAAAGTGGTACATTAGTGGTAAAACTTGTCACCCTTACTTGGTCTTGAACTTTAAGACTAATGGTGAGTGCTTCAGCTGAGGTGTTGTATCTTGCACAGACAGATGCACTGCGTGCTTTTGCTTGTCAGATGGCTCCATCCTTGAGGATATGTTGCTGGATGCAACAAGTCAGGAAAGGTGCTGCATGCCGTGTTCGTGACGAAGTGTGCCCTTGAAATTGCAGCAATTGTTTATATAGCATCAGCTTGTATTAGACCTGACCAAGACCACGCCAGCTTGAATTGCAAACAGGCAGTGCAGTAGTGAAAGTGTTGGCAATTGCAAGTTACAGGCAGCACGAACTTCTCATTCCTTCTACCCGCTCTAGTCGCCCTTGTGAATGAGCGCTTCACTGCCGTCCACCTGGTCCAAGCTGCCCTCTGACTCAGTCTCTGTCTGGCTCGCACGTGAGCACTGCTGTACCACGAATTCGCACCTTGTAGAGTCGAGTCCGTTTGAAGCGCTGCGTGTTCAGATCCCAACTTGAAAGTATGAGACAGGTCCCGCTATTTGCACTGTGATCAACGAACAGCTTTGGCTGCACGCCTGTTACTTTTCCGATCTGGAGTCCGGGCACCAAGGCAAATAGGCGCAGCTTGTGGCGCGATCGATCCAGTCGACGCTAACACGGCTGGTGCAAAGACCAGCAGACCGCGACGTGCTGTCGCGATTACTGGATCCGACGGCATGTTCAGCCTTGAAGCTCCACAAAGCAGAAAAAAGCATGGAAGCTTTGTCTTGGCTAGTATGACGGATTCTTTGCACCTTCAACAGCCAGTCTGGCACAGCGGCAAGGTCCAGGTAGCAGCTCCACGGATGTCAGCTAAGCGCGTCCCCCGCCAGCAGCTGAGGGTCGCCAGCACCTCAGCTTCTGGGCCCCCGGCGTTCCTGCTTACTCAGCATCAAAGAGCTGTGCAAGCTGCTCTTGGACTGAGACATCAGGTACTTCAAGACACTCCATATGTCTGAGAGGCATATGAGTCACAGATTGCACTTGCGCTGGCTGCATCTTGTGCACAGATGGTTTAGAAACTTTGGCATGCAGGCATGGGTCAAAGGGCTCCTGCTTGTTTCTGCTCCATGTTCTCAAAGTATCCGGCACATTGCAATGCAGGTCAATTGCTTTGTGCTCACCCTCAGCACCCTGCTAATCAACAGATGCGCTGCTGTGGGCCTGCACATGAAGACTCAGCGAAGTATAGCCAAGCAGCGCAGAGGGGAGCATGAAGGCCTCAAACTCCCATGGAGGCGAATTCCTTTGCCCCGTGCTGCAGGCATTGTCAGGTACAGCTACAGCTTGTACCATCACGCCAGACGTGAAAATGTATTTGACATCTTTCGCGGGATGTGCAGTCATCGTTGTGCTGACTGGCATGATGTGATATGCAGGCCTGGCAGTCCAGATGCGGCATCCACGCAGATCATTGAGCAGGGCCTGGCAGCAGAACATGCACTGGACATGCGCAAAGCAATTGTCTGCTTTGAGGTATTCATTTTTGGATTTCCTCGATGTTATACCTGATTCTAGCTCTACATGCAGTGTCAACATGGGAACCATTGTCCACATGGACACAATACAAAGAGCATCCACTGCTGCAACAGGCCAGATACATGCTGGACAATCAAAACAGCCCCATACACTTCCTTTTTAAAACATGTGTAATTGCTCATGGGAGTTCTTGCTGTTCTTTCTTTCTACATGCCGGGAAACACTGACGCTTGCTTTGTCTGTCTTTGCAGGAAGTGACCAGGCAGCTTCCCAAGAGTGCGCATTATCGCTCCATACTGTCCAAGCAGTGGACCGACTGCACATACTTGGATGTCAGCCCTGCCCAAGAGCAGCTGAGTGATGACAGCCGACGTCGTTTCAACATCACAGCATTGGAGCATGCTAAGCAGGTGATGCCACCCACACATGCATCAGCTCAGGGTCTGCACTCAGCCAGGCACCACTCCCCCCTGGGCATCATGTATGCCGTGTTCATGCAGCATGTGTTGATCCCAGCCACTGGTCATCAACACTGCAAGCTCGTCTTTGCTCCGACCACATTCAAGCACTGCCCTGTGAAAGCAACACAAGTCATCATGACATTGCCTTCAGCACATGAGCTCATCCATACCATTGTCCTGTGCTGATACAAAATCACCTGATACAGATCATCTGATTGCAGGCTATCGAGCTGGATGACACACTGGCATTGCCGCATATTGCAGCCTGTACCAGCATGGGCCGCCTCGCATTGCTCAGCGATAACAAGACCAAGGTGAGGCTGGCTCATGATGCCAGGGCAGAGGCTGTGACAGCCCTTGCGCTGGAGCCAAGCAATGATCTTGCGCACCATTTGATGGGGCGGTGGCACAGCGAGATGGCCAACCTGAATGTGGTGGTGCGTACCCTGGTGCGTGTCATGTATGGGACTGCATTGGCTCCAGGTGAGAGCATACCTCAGGCCTGACAGTAGCTTTGCATGTGCGACTTTGTGAAGGCTTTGCACACATCCTGTCTTCAAACCAATGCTCAACAAAGTTGTATACCCTCCCAAACATTGCTGCGAAGTATGGAGCCTACGCACTGCACATGTCTGTCATGCAGCACTTTGTAGACACACTGGCACTCATATACTTGGTGTGTGTTGCTCATATACATGGCTGTCATATGTGGGTGCTGTTGCTGTAGGCAGTCATCATGACGCACTTGAGAGCTACCAGACAGCTGTTTCCTTGGCGCCTGCTCGGTTGATCCACAGAGTAGAGCTAGGTCGCACTCTGGACCGCCTTGGCAAGAAGGAGCAGGCCAGGCGGGAGCTTGAGGTCAGCTTGCCCTGTCACATGCTTTCCACCTCACCCAGATGTGTTTGTTACTGGAATGCATCAATGGCATCCATCAGCATCTCCTTTCTATTTGCCCAGATGCTTGTGTGCAAAGCAGGTAAGAAACCAGCAACACTGGACTTGGGCCTGAGCAGGCATATTGCATTTGCGGCTCTGCATGCATGCAAGACAGTCCTTTGAGCATGCTGCCAGGTTGTGCTGGACCCCTTTGAGCGTGGAGTGGTGTCAGCAGGTTGTTGCTTGCACAAAGTGTGTGTCAGTTCACGGCCTCTGTGAGCATATAAGATCTTTCCTCATTTCCACCTGCATTATCTCCTGCTGCTGGCAATCCCACACGCAGCTCAAAGTGAAGCACTTTCCAGTTTACTCCTGCTTAGCTACGCCTTTTTAAATCTGTGGATGTATTTGTAGGCTGCTCTGGACTTGGATGTGGAGGACATAAATGCTTATTTGCAACGTCAAGATGCCCTGGCCCTTCTGAAACGCATGCCTGCAGCCCCATCCAGATTCACTGAACTGCCCACGGACACTGACACAGCAACACATGCAAGCACCAGCATTGTAGTACCAGGCACAGCTGCTGGTGTTGCATAAGGGCCTTTTGGTGATAGCTCAGATCCATTGACTGTTTGTCTTCAGACACAAACAGAACGCGTCTGCTGGTGAGGCAGAGTCATCCAAGGACTGTGTCTACAGTCATGCATCGCTCCAGTTGCAAACTGGCGAGCTTGCACAACAGCAAATTTGTCATTAGACATGAGAAGAAGCCTGTCAAAGTACGCACCTATTGTGTGAGCATCTTTGCACTTCAATGCAGTATCATTTGATGACCACCAGGGAGTGCCGAGATTGTGTAGCTGGTTTCAGGGCTGTGTGTAGCCTTTGTTTAAGACTGTGATGATAGATTGAGCCATTGCTCTTCATTTTGTTTGGTCAGGATTGTTTTGGTAAGCTGTTGCCTGCTTGGCTGTTGCATTTGAGCGAGCTGGTCTTAGGTAGCTTCAGTATCAGGAGTACGAATGAACAGTGAGAGAACGAATGCCTTGTCAGTGTCTTTACAGCACACGTGCAGCCCACATATAGATGGACAGGACCTGCTTGAGTATGGCCATTGTTGGCATATGTAGACGGTTTGTGTGTTCAGTGCCTTGATGTGCCTGTTGAGTGCACAACCATGGCTCACACTGTTTGACTTTGTAAGAAGCAACTGTGCGACTTGAGGTTTTGTGCAGAGTTCATCTTTGTTTGAGTGTGAAGTGCAGCCTATCATCTGAGCCCTGAGGGTCCTACCCTCAATTGCTCAGCTGTGCTGCTCATCACTAGCATGCCGGGTGATATTTTTGTCAACCAGTGATGCCCTGGAAGTGCTTGAGGCAAGTACGACATGGAGTTGGAAGCAGGCTTCGCATGAGCTTCAGCTGTCCTGTCCCATCTGCTTGCGCACTTCAGGTGAAGCATTGTTCAGCATTCCCTGCATGCCAACACGTGTGTTTTCTGTGTTGGCTGTCGCTGGTCAGACTCTGCTCTGCCAGCTGCCAGAGAACATGTGCTTGTCACTGAACAGATGCGCACAAGGCAAAGCACACCTTCATCAGCATGTCGCCAAGCGGGTCTGGGCCAGACTTCTCTTCAAAGTTGACTACGTACTGTTCTGACTTATGTCCTGTGTATGGACAAGCAGCTACATCAGCTATGAGCACAAAACACTTCGCACACACAGTCTGAAATAGGCTTAATGCTGCGGGTACATACCAAATGCTAGCTTTGCTCCTGGTGTCAGCAGGTATGAGCAGCCTGCAAGCAGGACAGGTTGCGCTGAATGGTCCTGCAAGCTGCTGCTGGCATGAATGTCGGTGTTCATCCAATTTTGGGATACCTGGTCGCAGCTCGCTATCATTCAGCCAAGTACGCGTCTCATCAAGGAAATTGTCTGGGTCTCCGACCAATGCACTGCAGTAGAGCCGGCCAGCTTTGACTTCTATCCAGGCATGCTCCTCTGCAATTGCACTTCACACTCCGATCAGTATGCCATGCTTATGCTATGTGCAACATGCTTTAGCACTGTTCAATGTGCAACATGTGTTTTCTGTGGGAAGTCAAGAGTCAGCTTGCATGCAAGCAGCGGCATGTGCGTTGTTTACTCAAGCGGCGCAGGCTGCGGGATATGAGCACCTTGCTGAGTCTCCAGTAGCAGGTCAGATCCTCCTGCGGTTCCTATGCTAAAGAAATCCTGCATGCAGGAAGGAGAACGGTGATGTGTGCGAACACACGGAATAGTTAATTCAAACATCAATTACGCACACACTAGCTCCTCTCGCGACTGCTTGTGCACCGACTGTAATGCGGCATGCATATGAACAAACACCTTTTTTATCGTCTTTTGCTGACCAGACGGAGTCTGCAAAGTAACTTGCACGCTTGAGCTTCCAGCTCTGCACGTGAGTGCACCTCGCCCGGGACGGCGTTGTACTGCTGCGCTTCTTGCAAGTCTTGTTTCACAGCTCAGTCCAAAGGTGCTGGGCAACGGCGTGAAGCAGTGCTGGTGCAGCACCGGAAGCATCAGCGAAGCGACTGCAACGGACTTTTGCACAAGGGCCCTTCCTATTCAGGGAGCTCAACTACAAGCAAGCGCTGCAAACAATGCCTTGCACGTTGACCGGAACATACATATCCTGATGGGCTGATCAGTCAACGCTCACAAGCGTCACTGCCCAGCGAAGCGCTTGCATCAGGAGCACTTTCGCTGTGCTGCCGCTCGGCCTCCGGCACATCTGGAAGCAGGAGCCATTGAAGCTTCCGGGACAACAAAGCAGCTGGACCGCAGGCGTTAAGAGCATGCATACAGCTATGATCAAGCTGTCCTGCCTGATCCTGTGCGGGCTTGTGAGCGGCTTGACCAGTAGAGCAGCGGCAGAAGGTTGTGTATTTTTTGCATTGTCCATGTCGGTCGTGTCAAATGCAGTCCATGTTTTCTTGTTGTGGCTTCACAACGCTTTTTGGCAACCTGATGCCATCTGGACCTGACAAATTGTTTTGTCGAGCACACACAGTCTAATGTCATTGTCACAATACTTCATTTGGTTTATATATTTACAACCCTGATGCTTACCAGATGCTGTGGATGATAATGCAGATAGGCAGCCTGTAAGACTACCTTGGCAGGATGTTAGTCTGCCACTAGAGAGGAGAGTCTTGGCCCTGTTGAGCAACATGACCACAGAAGAGAAGATCAGCCAACTCAGTAGCAACTCTGCAGCTATAGATCATCTGGACATCCCTGCGTTCAACTGGTGGACAGGTGAGATTCTCTGTGTTCACAAACAGCTGTACTCAAGTACTGCAGACCCTAATCATAAGTAATGCACGGGTGTGGCCATCAACCAGATCAATCGTTGTATGTCATGAAGTCATCACACCATTACAAGTGCTTGTAAAAGCATGCAGTACACTTTGTGTGTAATGAAGCTCACAAGTGTCTGAGCCTGCATTGAGAATACAGCAGAGAGATAGCACAATGATTTGTTTGCAAAGTATTTCTGCAGTCACTGTCATAAAATGACGTCAAATTGTATGTATCTGTATGTCCCCAGCCTTTGCTGTTTGTTGCTCCATACTGAAACACCGTTCCTCTAGCAAACCGTCAGTCAAACGTGTTGGACTATCTAAGGCCAAGCGTTGCCGTAGTATACAAAGCTTGTCATCAAACGCGCAGTCTTGCATTTCTCGCGGCGTCTTTTGCATCCGCAGCCGAGTCCCGCATATTCGCTACGTTTTGCTCACGCTGGTAGATTGTCTTGTTCAGTAGAGGTAGTCCGGCGAGCAGCATAAACCCCCCCACACCAAGCAATACACCGCGCCGACTGCCGCTCCATATCCAGCTCTGCGCCGTTGTGGTCATCGTCTCGCTGGTTCTTTTAGTCTTGCAGAAGCAAGTCAGCGTGACAACCATCTCAAATTCGGTTTATTCCGAATATTAAATGTTTTATTCCCAGTAACAAATAGCAGCTGCCTAGGCAGCACCTATTTCTGAAATACACTTGTCATTGCTGAACATGCCAGATGCATGGTGCCAATGCATCCATCACCCATGACCACAATTCTTTACAGCTGTCAATGGTGCGATGCTTGCTGCTGAATACAGTGAGTCAGAGTTTGACCTGAGTCAGCACATCTTTGGCGATGCTGTGGCCTGATGCACATGATGTGTCCTGCACACAAATCCTACGCAACACCACAACTCACATCTTCTTTGGAGTGTATGCAGCTCGCTCGCAACATGAATACTGCAGGACAAATTGCCAAGGTTTATACCATCTTCCCCTATCAGCTCAGCTGCACATCACCACAATGTTACCACTGCACCTGTTGTCATGACTGACAACAATAGCCCTTGTTGCTGTTGCGCAGAGTGCTTGCATGGCATGTGGATGCCATGGGACAATGCCAAGGCTGCCACCTTCTTCCCTCAGCCAATTGGTTTGGCAGCAACTTGGGACACAGAGTTCATGGAGGAGGTTGCAGGCATCATCAGCGAGGAGATGCGTGCCATCAACAATGAGCAGTACAGGCTGGACAAGACCCACAGGTACTGCATTGCCCGCTGATTGCAATCAAGATGTTTTTGGATACAAGTAATGTAAATATAATATAGTATAGATGATATAAATATAATATATACAGCCATATAAATAATGTAAACATATTTCAAATGACAACAAGACACCTTCCCTATGCAAGACTTCTGATGTTAGTCTCCAGGTATTGAGTCCAACGTTACACTGTGAAACATGCATTCCTCTAACAGTTGTGAAGTATCTGTATGTCCAAGGGCAAGCAGTACAAGCAATACAAGACCTATGGGTGTTGTGATGTATGCTCACATCAACTAAGGATCTGTTGCCAGCCAGACAAGCAGTGTGAGCTGTGTATGCATGACATTGGTGGCAAACTTGCTGAGAACATGACAAGCAATGCAAGCTGCATAAGCATGACAACATGCTCAAAATTGTCACATGCAGAATATAGACACAGTACATTTTGCATCCTGTCAAGCTGTCCTACTTGTCAAAGCACAGCCGCCAGCCGTGAAGTACTTGCTGCAACACACTGTACATGCATGCCAGTGCAGGGCTTTCTCCAAAAACGGGCATCACTAATGGGAGGCAAGAAAGTCCATCAATTGATTGCACATCACTTCCCTCGATCCTTGTAGTGTTTCGACAGTTCAAACAAATTGCATTGCTGCTGACATCAGCCTGAAACCAAAATGCTGTTGCACCTGTGCTTTGACAATATACAAGTGGAGCAGTGCCAATTGCAACATTGTACTGTAAGCCGTGTCTTACTGGGCAGCCCGGTATAATCCTTGGCTTCTCATTACATTGACGCCGAAAGGCGTGGTCTTTTCTTTTTCTTTTCTTTCCAAGCCGTTTCTTCATGCTGCAGAGGTCTGAATTGCTTTGGTCCCAACATCAACATCTTCAGAGACCCCAGGTGGGGGCGGGGCAGTGAGACCTATGGGGAAGACCCCCATCTCACCTCTCGTATGGGTGTCAGCTTTGTCAAGGGAATCCAAGGAGGTGACAAAACCTACATCAAGGTCAGTGGCTTCTGCTAGAACCGCGCCTGGCATTTGTTTGTCACATGGCAGATGTCACATGGCAATTGACTGTCACATGGCATTTTTTCACATGGCAATTGTCTGTCATATCGCAATTGTCCATCACATGGCATTTGTCTGTCATGCACGCACTTGCTTGCTGGGCACAATGTCCAAAAGGCATATGGCCCTTGCAGTCTTTGAGCATCTTCCAAGCAAGAGCATGCCTATGCAACAGCGCGTGCAGCAAAGCCTTTGGTATATGCAGATGCAAATGTGCCTGGCCAACATATATTGTCCAAGTCTGGAAGTTGTCGTGATGTCGGCTGCTGCTGCAGGTCGGTGCCACCTGCAAGCATTTTGCAGCCTACTCACTTGAGAACGCGGATGGATACTCCAGGCTTTCCTTCAATGCCTCTGTTAGTCAAAGGCAAGTGATCTTGCTTCCCCTCATTGTGGCTGTTGTCTAAACTCATACGTTCACATAGCCGGTAGTGCAGCGTGAGCATTGCACTGATACCCCTGGTATCTTACAAAGCTGTGCATGAGCTTCTGCAAACATGCAGCATCTCAGGCCAGCTCAGATGAAAAGTGGCTCACCGCCCTGGCTTGATGCAGACTCACTCCAAGCACCTGCAAAACAATGGCTGCACAGTATCTGCAAGTGCAGGACCGCAGTAGATGCTGCCAGCGCCTTCTGATAACATTCCACATGCAACAGCCAAGCCTTCATTGCACACATGGCATGACCAACTCATGAGTGTTGTCTTCCTGATGCTTGACAGTAGTCCAGCTGCTTTGAAGCAGGCAGCTTGGGTCTGCATTGCACACATGGCATGACCAACACACGAGTGTTGTCTTCCTGACGCTTGGCAGTAGCCCATCTGCTGTGAAGCAGGCAGCTTGGGTCTGCATTGCACACATGGCATGACCTACGCACGAGTTGTAACTTCCTGTTGCTTGGCAGTAGTCCATCTGCTGTGAAGGCAGGCAGGCTGGGGTATACATATAAGTCAACAGCAACCACAGACAAAGGCTGGGAGGCTGCATTGACTCATTTATAAATCTAAAATAAGAGAATTGGAGGAAAAAAACTAACAAAATATACTAAAAAACAATTCATAAAATTTCTCAAAAAAGAATTTTGGGGAGCTTTCAGCATGTGTATGCAGGGATGCCGTTGACACGTACCTGCCTGCCTTTGAGGCTTGTGTGACAGAAGGCCATGCGCAGAGCGTGATGTGCTCCTACAACGCCGTGAATGGCTTCCCCACGTGTGCCAGCCCAGATCTGCTGCAGAAGCAGCTGAGGCAAGACTGGACCTTCCCAGGGGTGGTGGTGTCAGACTGTGGGGCTGTGGAGGGGGTTTTTAGAAACCACAAGTTTGCCAAGTAAGGCTGTTTGAGGTTCCTGGCTTGCTCCTGTAGAAGCTGGACCTTTTGAATGTTCTCTGCAGACATGCCATTCAACCATTCAACAATGGGGGTTTGATGTCCAGTCGATGTTTTGTTGCTTTGCATGGGGTGGGAAAATAACTTTCCCAAGCAAGGCACTTTGCCTGTGACATCATTCCCAACCCCAAGCAGCATTGGCTGATGTGTTCGTGATTTGGGCCACAGCAACATGGTGACAAGACGGAATTGCATATCGCACAAATGAAATCTCTATGACAGCAGCCATTTGATGAGACATTGTCACATCTAAGCTGCAAAAGCCACATCTGGTCACAGATGTCAATGCGCAAATCCCAGGACGCACTCACTCAAGGAGGGGTCGTGTGGCGCTTGCAGGAGCATGGCTGAGGGCGCAGCTGACACCCTGAAGGCTGGTACTGACATGTCTTGTGCTGGTGACGCTCTCATCACTTTTATCTTTCCTCCGCTGTTCCTCCCATTACCTTTGCCTTTCCTCCCATTACTTTCGCCTGTCCTCCCATCACCTTTGCCTTTCCTTCCGTCACCTTTGTGTTTCCTCCTCTGTTCCTGCACATCTTCTGTGTCTGCTTTCTTGACATGTGCTGAAACAAGCACGTCTGCAGACAGTCGAAGTGGTGCCTCGTCATCATGGTGCCTTGTCGCATGTCGTCTGGTTGTGGAATGTGATCCAGTTGGTGCCTACAGCATGCATGCACCAGCTGGGGCTCGTGTTGCTCTGTGAAGTTGAAATGAAGCATATGGGCACACCACGAAGGAAGCGTATGGGCACACCATTTGGGACAGAGACTCACTATCAGGCCTGATGCAAGAACTTGGCCAACCCTGATTTGTTACTGACTGGCTCAACATCTGCACTGATGGACACATTGATAGTGGCATCATCTGAAGGGTGCACTCACCTCACATGCATGTACTGAATCATTCTCTGTTGTATGCTGACTCAGTCTGCATGTGCAGACTACTCATACCTGCGAGACAGCCTCAATGAGGGGCTGATAGAGCAGATAGATATTGACATGGCCCTCATGCGTGTGCTGACTCAGCGCTTCCAGCTAGGCATGTTTGACCCCCCCGAGCAGCAGCCCTGGTCCACCATCCCCATGGAGGTAGTGGGTAGCCAACGCCACCTCGAAGGTGCCATAGAAGCTGTCAGAAAAGGTGACTCACCTTGCTACGCCACACTGCAGCTGCATTAGTGAATCAGTCATCATCCTGCAGGGAAGCTGCCGAGGAAACCGTGATGCAAAGCCAGCAATGCTGGTTGAGATGTACTGCGTTGAGTCTGACATGGAAGCTGTCAGAGAAGGCAGGCATTGCTGACTCATCTATGCCACACTCAAGCTGCACAGGGCAGCTGGTTCAAATCAGCACATGCACATGATTCCCTGCTGCAATCAAACTGCTGCAAATTGATTAATCCGCTGCCTGAACCAGCTGTTCCCAAGCCATTGGCAAAGGACTTGATATGCAGCTGCTTGTGCTTTGCTCAAGGTACTATTTGCATGAGCTGCCAGCGCTGTGCCTGAATCTGACACCAAGCAGATGTGTGATGCACGTTACATAAGTCACAGCAATAATGGCAACATGCAGGCAGTGTGCTGCTGAAGAACAAGAAACTAATGCCACACCATGGCAGTCCCAAGGGCTTGCCCCTGGATGCCTCCAAACTCAAGAAGGTATTCTTACCACCAGCAAACTCGTCTCATCTCATCTCATCCCATCTCGTCTCATCTCATCTCACCTCACCTCACCTCACCTCACCTCACCTCACCTCACCTCACCTCATCTCGTCTCGTCTCGTCTCGTCTCGTCTCGTCTCGTCTCGTCTCGTCTCGTCTCATCTCATCTCATCTCATCTCATCTCATCTCATCTGAGACATCAATTACTATTTGATGTCTCAGTTTATGATTTTGCAACAACTATGGCAACCCATTCAGTTTCGCGCATGCTGCATATTTTGCTTCTGTCATGCTGCCATGCTATCTTATACAGAACACAAATGTGAGTGGCAAGTTGTCTGTGCAGTTGTCAGTGCTGGGGCCCTTTGCAAACTCCCCAGAGATGTTGCTAGGCAACTACTACGGCACCCCTGCTGGGCCGGTCACCACCCCCTTTGAAGCCATCAAGGTGTGACCTGGACTTACAATCTACAGCGTGCTTGCCACAGCTCATAATGGCAGTACTTTGCATGCGGATGCTTGCTTTGATCAGAGGTTCTGGAGACATGGATATGCGCAACATGTTGCTGCTGCCACCATGCTCACTCTGCGTTGACCTCCTGTAGCGTCTGGCAAGGTTCTGCCAAGCTTCTGCCAAGCTTCTGCTATGTTTCTGCCAACTAATACGTCTCACTGAGCACTCGTGTTGCTCCTGATGTATGTCTATCTATCTGGGCTTTGACGATTGTTGCATTGCATGCCCACACTACCTTACAACAACAAAAGCAGGCGGAGCAAGCAGGTCGTATGACAAGAATGTGCAACAGGCCTCAACACTGCCTGCGCAAATTGTTTGTGGTAGTAAAACCAGACGTCAAGCTTCAGCTGTACAGCTTGGCATAATCGCAGCATACCAAAAAACAGTTCTGTAAACTCAAGTGTCTTACACAGCTCAAAAGGCAAACTTGACATGTTGCCCTTCAAACACACCAGATCAGACAGGCTGGAAAGGCAAACGCCTCATGGAAAGGCAACTGATGGAAGTTGCTGTTCAGGCATACCTGGGGGATGGCGTGGATGTCCAACTGCATGAGGGAACACGCGTCACAGGCTATGCTCCTAACTCAGAAGATGCCATCAGTAAGCTGAACCGCTGACTTTCTGCAACAGCTGCATCCACTGGACCTAGTACATGCTTGGACCTCATTTGCTGTACTCTTGCCTACTGCCTGGTCAGCTTTGAATACTCCATGCTTCAGTTCTCTGTGCTCTTCCATGTATGCTGCTGCAACTCTTACTATTGTTCAGGGCTGTTGAGTTGTGCCGCTGCATGTGGTGTTTGCTTGCATGGTTGTAGCATTCTTCTGCTCCTCGAATGAGAGATGCGGACTGGCAATACCAGCGATTGTACACCCTCTAGGCCGTGTGTTTGAGCAAACGCAGGCACATGTTGCAGACACATGAATCAGCACTGACACATGGCATCTTGTCATGCGGTCTCATTCATGCCTGTGCATGTGCAGCAGAGCCCCAACCATGTAGGCAAGATGACATGAGGCTTGCATCTGTGTTCTGGAATTGCATGCATAGTCAGGCTCCAAATGGGGAAGCCCTCCTGACATGACAAAAGGTGTCTCGTGCTGTTGCAGATGCATGCACAGACAGAGATGTGTGCATCTTCTTTGTGGGGTCCAGCATGATAGCAGTGCACGAGCAGCAGGGCCCCGGCAATGCATATGCCATGTGGAGTGGCACCACTGAGGGTGAAGGCTTTGACAGGAGCCACATCAGACTGCCCGGCTCCCAAGAAGAAATCATCAAGGTCACATTTATCCTTAAATGTGACGGTGTTGCTGATTCCCTCTTGGGGGCATGACTGCACATGTAAACTTGTAACTCCTCGGGCTCAGTCTGGTGCCGCACTCCTCTGGGAGCATTGCCCTCAGGCTTCATGACCCCCACCCCACCTTCTCTCCCCCTGTGAATCCTTCCCTACACCACCCCACACCTGCTGGCTGTCTGTCCATCCCTCTTCATATGCTTGTGCTCGTCTTCCACTCCTACCCTCCTCTTCCTTCTCCACTACATCTCTTACACTCTTGCTGTTATTTCTGTGCCTGTATGCTCCCTCCCTGTTCTCTCTCTTCCCTATCACTGTCAATCTGAGGCTTTTCAAAAGGACAACTTCTGCCTGCCATGGGCTGCTTTCATTATGTGGGTTTGTTCGACATTTTCCATCTGATCAAGTTGGCACTCTGCATGCCTGTCTCTGAAACTCACATATGATGCTCTAACAGTCAGATTGCTGGTGTATGCACCAATAGGGAGAATGGGCATGCTCATGCCACCTTGTGCTGCCTGTCCAGTTCATGGTCATGCATAGATGCCATGCCTTGAGCTCAAAGTCACTCACAGGCTGTTGCTTATAGAGCATACCATATTGTCACATAATTCTCTGTGCCTGCTTGCCTGCCGCTTGCTTGCTTGCTTGCTTGCTTGCTTGCTTGCTTGCTTGCTTGCTTGCTTGCTTGCTTGCTTGCTTGCTTGCTTGCTTGCTTGCTGCTTACTTGTTTGCTTGCTGGATCAATTCTGAGTGACTCATGTAAGCAGACAAGTCCCAACCTCTCGTGCCGCTGCGATGCCAGATGACAACATGCACAACCTGGGAAGGTGTGTGCAGGCAGCAGCAGTGAACACGGACACCCTCATCATAGTGGTGCTGGTGCACGGGGGTCCCTTGGACATTTCCTGGTTGGAGAAGTCCGACCGCATCAGTGGCATCCTCTCAGCCTGGTACCCAGGCCAGGTCATCGCATCTGGCTCACTGTCTGCCAACCCCCTTTCTGTAACTCCACTCAGTGTTATGCACGAGACTGTCTGGCATCCGCCTCTCTTTTACTCCGTTATGTATTACATGCAAGACTTTCTGCAGCGGAACGGAATGACACAAAAGGGCGCAGAACTTCCTGCTAGCTATCCACGTCCTTCATCAACCACACAAAATTAGCTATGGTTGCTGTTTGCTCATCTGCTATCATTCTTGTCTTTGTCTTGTTCCCGTTCTGAGTCTTGTTCAATCACCGTCTTCATGTCATTTGCTCATCCTCCTTGCCCTTGTTGCCCCTACCTTCTCCGTTTGTGTCAGCTTGCATGCTGCGCTCATCCGATCCTTTGCTGATTTCATTTCAAACTTCTTTGTCTGGCCTACAGCATTCATGCTTGTCAATGCCAGCATGTAGCTTGATTGTAGGCTTCTAGCACTGCATGCATGCATGTGATCCCACACAGAGCCACATCAGAGGTGCATCTTCCTCCAGATTGTTCACCAGAACGGGTCACACCACCTGTAGTATTTATGGACTGCCAGGTGCAGCAGAAATGGCAGACCTGATTGTCACAGTCAGCTATACAAAGCCATTTTGACAGTCAACTATAGACAGCAATAGATTTGTAGCTGCTTGTTGGCATTATGTGTTGTGATGTTGTGGTGCAGGGTGCAGCTGGCATTGCAGACATCCTGTTTGGCAAGACCTCTCCCTCCGGCAAGCTACCCGTCACCTTCTACTATGACAACTACACCACCATTCAGACCATGTCCAACATGGACATGCGCTCCTGGCCGGGACGAACCTACAGGTCTCCTGCTGTGCATGCTGTCTCCTGCTGTCATTGGTTGTATGGAGTGTCGCATTTTCTTGTGCCAAGAGCTGTGCTGAGCTGCAGCTGTGCTGTGCTGTGTTGTTCTGTGCTGTGCTGCAGCAGGCTTAACATGTAATGCTTGTTCGTACCTGCTTTTGCCTTCAATGTTGCAATGTGTCTGGTGCATGGTCATGACAAATGGCACATGACATGCAATGCCACGGTGCTGCATCTGCTACTCATAATGTCAGCTCATATGACACCCTGTTTGCTGTAAGTTGACAGCATGACAGATGGGTCCTAAACATACAGCAATCTGCCTAACTTCTGTTGCAGGTACTTGCAAGAACCTGAGCTTTATGCATTCAGCCATGGACTCTCATACACGACTTTTGAGTACCAGAAGTTGGCTCTGACAGCATCCCCACATGCTGCAGCAGACCCTAATGCCTTCACTGCCCAAGTGGAGGTGCATAACACAGGTATGCAAGTGACACGTTTCCAGTGTTGCACGTCATTGCAAGTACACGTACACAAATGTCAACACCGTAACATTTCATCACTTTCCCATGCTATCATGACATCTGGAAAGATCAGACTCTTCCTGCATGTACCTAGCTCATCGTGAGCTGGAAAGCATTGATTTGCTACAAATTTTGTTCTTTTGCACTGTTGCATGCATCTAAAACATCTGTGATGTAGTTGCCTCCAAGGCTGCTGTCACCTGCCCTGCAATACGCAGTTACACTGCTGCAACAGTGACAATACTTTCCGCTGCTCCCATTGCCATAGCTGCTATTCACTTGAAAGCTACCATGTCGGTGGTGTCAGTCAAGATGCTTCTGCTGTTGTGATTGCAGGTGACATGGAAGCTGATGAGGTGGTTCACCTGTTTGTTGCTCCTGGCCCTGCCCTACTTGAGGCCACTTCTGTAGAAGCCCTGCCCCGCAAATCCCTCAAGGGCTTTGCCAGAGTGACAGTCAAGCCTGGACAACACCAGACGGTGCAGCTGCCTTTATCCTCCAAAGACTTCCAGTATGCTGCTTTGGGTGAGGCCTGATTATCACCATTTTGCTTTTCTTCCTGCCTTGTTTGTGCTGTCAAACTTGTCTATTTAGAGGTAAGATTGTCCCACTGCTCTTCCACCGCCGCCTCACTGCTTCTGTTGTCACTAAAAAGAATCAGCACTTATTCACTATGCGGCAATCATGCCCATTATTAGCTGCGTTGAAGTGCATCTCTAGGCCAGGCACATGGATGCGTCTTACAACCCTGCCTTGATGAGTGCTTACAGCTTACTTAGGCAACTGTGGTATGTGAGTTTTACGAAGTGTCAGTGATGTTGCTGTGTCTGTGCAGACAATGCAGTTCAAGATGGCAGCAGTCTTCAAGTTGTGCACGGGGACTGGGTGGTGCACATGGGGACTGAACACGTTCCATGTGCAGTCTCACCTGTTGTGCCGCTGCGTTATGATGTGAGGACTGTCGAGGCCTCGCAATGGCTGAGTCAGACCTGATCATGATCAGTTCTGCCATGCTCTTGCATCATCTTAGCAGTCGCCTTCGTTTGCAAAAATGAGCGGGGCTGGCTTCACTGGCAGATGTTGTAGTTGTTGCTTGTCCATTGATTGAATGCTTGCCGTTGAACTTGTGTCAACAAAATTTCCCTGCACACCTTGTCACAAGACCACATTGGCCCAGCTATGCAACTCAAATGGTGCTTTGTGCATGCCTATGGATTGCATATGCTTAAGCTCTGGTATACAGTATGGGAGCTGAAAGCCGGCTTGCTTTTGCAAGTTTGAAGCCTGGCTTAGATTTGTGCTGTTTTGCACATGGCCGATGTTGGGACCTTAATAAGTTGAATTTGGTTAAGATTGATGGCCATTGAGTGCCGGCATTCTACATGGTGCATACACCAAGCAGTGGTATGGCACCCACTTGTCTCGTTCATACAGCAGGATTGTAGATGGGACTCACAATGCTGCATGATTCATGATATGTCGTTTAGTACACTTGGCTAAGCTTGAGGACGCCAATAACAGGTGCAACAACGCTTCAGACCCCACATTTGCTGGAACATGGTACAGAAGATAACCAGCTCTGCATGACACACACTGAATCAGATAATGCAAGAGTACATTGCAAGACACCAGTGTGTCAAACAGAAGCAATAGGCAATACCATCCAGAACATCTGAAGGCACCAGCGCAACCATCTTAAGCATGGCTGAAATCATCACAGCCAGGCTTGTCTATTTCCCTGAGCGCACGCCGGCGCCCTTAAACACAGTCAAGAAGCTTCTAGCCAACACCTTCAGATGTTGATGCTTGCTTGGGTTGCAAGCCTTGACATCTAAGCAGACAGCAGAAGCGCTAGACAAGGAGTATGATGAAGACCTTGAGACACCTAACTACCTCTTAGGTTGTAACTATACGTCAACAGGAAAAGACTCCCTGATGATAGCATGATTTGTCTATGTCAAGATGTGTTGTGAGATGTTTGAAAAGGTGTCAAGGGAGCTAGTCTTTTACATAATGCACCAAATGGCCACATGAAGTAAGACTTGAACCCATCTACACTTTGTGAGCGCTTCTGAGCGTCGTACTGATCTTGCTGCAACACATAGGTGCTTAGCTGTCAGCAGCGCTTTCCAACATGGAATCCATGTGCAGTTTTCTTTTGCGTAGGTAGCGGGCATCGTCTGACAATAGCGTCGGCTTGAAGTCATCATCGCCAGATCCTGCTTTGTCTGTATAGGTCCTTAGTTGCTGGCCAGCGGGTGTCGGCTGTGTCTGACCATCATCAAGTTTCTGCCTACATCCAGTACAGGCTGTAAGTAAGTTGTTCTGTTTTTTGCCTGCAACAATGCATCTTTGCTTGTACAATACCCATGTGTAGCCACAGTTCACAGTCTGCTTTTGTGAGCACCTGTACTTGCATTGTGAACAAGGATGAAACTTGACCTGTTATTACACACTTTGGAAATTGACACTTATGATGCTTCTCCTTTTCATGAGAGGAAGGGGAGGGGGGAAGTAACGCCATTACTCTTAAGGTGGATTGTTCTGTGGAGCTTTGTGACATCTACTCTCTATCGCAAAGTGCATGAGCAGATAGAAATAGAAAAATAGGTGCCCCTGCCAAAATATGGCTGAGAGCTAGTAAGCCACCTTGCTCATGATTGTTCCCTTGTTGCCCTGCCACACCTTTCCTCCCAAATTGCATCTCATTTCATGAACATGCACATGCTTGCAGGCACTTAAACATGCTTGCATTACGCTCCGGGCTGCTGCCTCAGGAGGCCTCTGTTATGATCGCTGAAAAGCAAAAACTTTCCTTTTTTCTTTTCTTATGCTTGCATCACACCCACCTCTTGACCTGCACCATGCCTAGGTCCCCTGCTAGGCCCATGTGGGGGTGTAGATCCTCATGATGGGGCTCAGGAGCCTGCTGCACTGCAGAAGGGCCCTGCATACACATTGCAAACCTACTTTACTTTCAACCACACTACCAGCAGCTGCATACATGCTTCAAGCATACAGCTTGCGCCCCAGGATGAACATCAAACCAGACGCTGCGACAAAATGGGCTTCATGCAATACATGTAGAGGCCAGCTGCAAATGCTGCATGGCAGACATGTTGGCAGTAAAGTGCATCAAATTGGAAAGACATACTGTTGGGGGCAGCTGGACTGGGCCAGACTGGTTTGGCAGGGTTCGGGGTAATTGGGCTGCTGGGGTGGGTGGGGGGCCAGAGGTGAAGAACTTGTGCTTGAGTGCATCTTCTGCTGATAGCCTGCGTGCTGGGTCAAACTGCATCATCCTTGACAGCAAATCCAGTGCGTCTTCTGAAGCCTGTGAGAAGCATGTATCGCCTGAATCAGCCCGAAAGGCAGCCTGTTACAGATTTCTGTAAGCTGCAAGCTGCATTGCCGGAACATGCATTAGACAATGAGAAACAGAGGATCAAATGGTGCGCTGAATGGACAGAGCACAGCAAGAACAAGCTGTGAATCAGGCAGTGATGCAACAGTTTGTTGGTACACTCAGGGTCGACGAAGATGAGACAAGGCCGCTGCAGCGGCAATATCAGAAACTGCAACTCTTGTTCTTAAGCGGGCATAAGTAGTGAGTATATACACTCCAATGTGTACAATACAGAGCCCAGCTTACCCCTTTGACCATGGAAGCTAGTGGAGGTGCAACAGTCTTCTGGAAGTCAACAAAGTTGGGAAGGTCCCTCATTCCAGGCCACTGTGCCTCAGTTGGCGTGCCAAAAGCTTGAAAGATCTTGCCAAGAATTTCCAAATCAGTGCCTCCCACGAACCATGGCCGACGCATGATCAGCTCTGCACCCAACAGCAACGTACATCAACATCAGCATCAACATCAGCATCAACATCAGCATCAACATCAACATCAACATCAACATCAACATCAACATCAAAAGAAAAGACTACACCTTTCGGCGTCAACTTAATGAGAAGCCGAGTATTATACCGGCCTGCCGAGGGCCGACATCAAAAGCTACACTGCTGGGATTGACAATGTCTGCTCACAAATGAGAGCTGTTTGGGCACTTCTGATGTTGGTGCTGCTTCTCAAAGCACTCATTTCTTGAAACTTTGACAAGCTGTGTAACAGGCTTCTCAATGCAAACTGAACCATGTCACTTCTGAACAAAAAAGCAAGCAGAGCACTTGCATGTTTGTGTGAGCGGAAGGAGCACCTGCAAAGATGCAGCCTGCAGCCCACATGTCTATTCCAGGGCCATAGCATGTGCTGCCAAAGAACAGCTCTGGCGGTCGGTACCATGTTGCAAAGACCTGCAATTCACAGATTGTGAAGCAATCCTTTGCATACTGTTGCAACAGGCTGACAACATTTGGAGATGTGATCATGATGGGCAGGCGTACATGCAAACAGATGCTGAAAGCACGTTACTTGAGCGTAACTTTCAGCTGAATGCAAACTTTGCAGGATAGCAAACCATGGTGCAGACAGAATCGAGCAAGGAGACCAACCTGATTTGTCCATTTTCTATCTGGACTGCCAAAGATGCGGGCTAGCCCAAAGTCTCCTAGCTTGACGTCTCCTGCATGTACCTTATAATCTGAACAACCTTGTCACAACCATCCGCTGCACAATTTTGCCAATCGAACTGTTGATCAGCTCCAGCGATCTAGCCACATCCCAGTAAATTTGTAGCAGAGTAGTGTCTGTAGTGATTGGGACTGCTTGACGAGATGGGTGAATGGGTGAGTTGACGCCTTGGGCATCTCATACATTAGGTTGAAGATGCATACTGAAAAGACAAGGTAAGAGAAAAAGTTGAGAGCTGTGCTGAAGCGCATGTCAAAGACCAGGAGTGCATACCTTGCTGAGATATCAGAAAATTGTTTGGTTTAATGTCACGATGAAGCACCCAGCGCTTGTGGCAGAAGTTGATGCCTTGCAACACCATCTGCATGTAGGCTTTGACATCTCCTTCAGAGAAGGTCAGTGATCTGTCTTTTATAACAACCTCCAGGTCTGTTTGCATGTACTCAAACACCTGGCACACATGGACATAAACATACTCAGCCAATTCATGCTTGTGGCTTGCTGCTGGAGTCTGTGCGGTGCAAGGCAGATGTGCAGCAAAGAAACAGCCATATTGAGTCGTGTGAGCAACCTGCAAGCAACCTACCAGACTCAGGTTTTGCTTGTGAGGAAAGACGTCTAGCAACTGCACAATGTGTGGCCCATGCAGCTCTTTCAGAAGCTTGATCTCCCTCAAAGCCGTCACATTAACGCCTTCCTTTGCTTTGCCAAGCCCAATCTTCTTGATGGCCACAACTTTGCCAGTCTGTCATTACAAATGATATATGAGCCAGACAAAAGAGTAGGAGTCAAGCTGATTGATGAGGCTCCAACAGTATGTTGCACTACCTCCTTGTGAGTGGCCTTGATGACCACTCCAAAAGTTCCTTTTCCCAACATAGTCCCTTTGATGTACTGATCCATGGTGCGCTGCGGTAAGTCTCACTGACAGCTATCCGCCCAAATGCTGCCCATGACTATTTGTGACCAGCTGTGTCAGGTGCTCAGATTCGGCGTTGCTTGAACGTAGGATTGGGAGCAGTGATCACAGGCCTTGTGTAGGACTCCGTACACGCAGTACATATGGCTTGCACTGATAGTCCATGAAAACAATTCGATGTAGAAGCACTTGCATGACACTCACCCACGTTTAAGTATCGCACTGCCTGCCGACACCAGGCAATCAGCCAGGCTTGCAAACAGAGCGATGTATGTGCAGGCGTGCACAAACAACCAGCGATACAATAGATGGTTACAAGTGCAACGTGTCCAAGCACTCATATGTCAGGCAGTTGTTGCTACTTCCGTCTGCCGTCTCAGAATTGCATGCAGGTAGCTTGCATGTGCTTCCATTCTTCTTTTTGAAGAAGTTTGTATCGCTTCTGAATGCGGAGCTCAATCTAATTCACTGCCGCTACACGGCAGCTGGTCCGATCCACGACCCATTAGTTTGAGGGACTCTGCGCAGAGCGTAAGCGGCTTATACGAGGTGTGACCGGACCCCAGTAGGTGATGGGTGCAATCAGGCAGTGGCTGCTGTTCGCTGCCTTGTTGTCGTTGTCGCTCTCGAACGGCGTCTACAGTCAGGACGATGTCGATGACGTCATTGAGGAGGATGTAGATATACCAGACAAGGCTTTTCTGCTTGTAAGGCATAAGATAGACACTGTCGAGCTTGTCCAAGGCAGAAACACATCGGTAGTTGTTGAGCTGTACAACGCAGGCAACAGGTAAAAGCAGTATTCATAAAAGAGCCACGTTATGTGCTTCCTTTATCCCTCACGCACACCCCAGACTAGACCGCAGCCCCAGTGCACCAGTGCAGAACTGCACAAGGGGAAGTCTCAGCCTGATCTGTGCTACACTGCAGTGCTGCCACAGACATTGTCCTGAAAGGTGCCCAATGGCCTCTTTCTGACTTTGAAGATAGCGGTGGAGTTGCTTCTGGATCATGGAGCAAACTCTCTCCTGGCGCAACTGTTCGTGTGGAATACTTCTTGACACCCAAAGCATCAGGGCCATACCCACCTCTAGACGCAACTGTCACATACAAGGCAGAGGCTGGTGCCAAGCCACAGGTTCGCAACTTCCACACTTGGCCCTGAACTTAATGGGTCGACAATATATAGACCTTGTGCTGGTCCTGCAGGTTGCCTTTGGCGCAACACCTGTCCTGTACATCCTGTCCCCAACCCAGAAGTTGATGCGTACAGCACTCTACGTGGTAAGCACACATTTCTTATGAAAGGACTTTCCCGTTCTGCTTGGGAATGAGTCAGATGAACGTCCTGATGCATGTATGCAAGCAGCTTACAAACGTTTGTTGATTTGATGGCTGCAGGGTAGTTATTTATCCCTTGGAACTGTACGAACTCCAGAGCAATGGATGTGGGCTGGGTCTTCTGTTGGAGGTGGTGCTCTTTTGTTAGGTGGCTACTGGGCCTACACTATTGCAACAGATGCCAACAAGAGGAAAAAGTACAGAAAGGCCTTGGAAGAAGTCACCAAGATGTCATAGCAACATGCTTGCTTGTAACGGATGCCCTCAACACCCTCGTTATAAGTGGACAAAAGTGTTGCATTTGCATGTCTTGTCAGATAAATTTGCATGCAACTTGACACGCTGCAAATCAAACACCATCACTACTGATGTGCATACAACACATCCTGTCTTGTCACATAGCAAGAAACACACACAGCAAATGCCTACAGCCCATTCAATCACAGACTGTTCTGCACATTGGACTTAGTTTACTGCACACCCAAAGCAGGTCATGCAGGTGCAGTTGGCCTTGTGACAGACACTTGCGCAGCAAATGTTCGTCTCCCAGGGCTCTCTCTCCTCAGTGCACTATCTTCATCATTTCCAGCTGTCCTGACATCACCCAGCAGATGTTTTGCGTCCTGCACTATCTCATCAGCGTTGTGGGCTGCAGGCCTGCTGCTCTGTGCATCATCACTCTGTGGTGTGCCCACCACTGCCATTAGCACATGTAGTTTTGAACTATCATGCTCGTGTGCGGGTGAGTCTGCTTCATCAGCCTGCTCTGTCAGGCCATGTGACTCTACACATGACACATCTGCCGGGCCCAATGCCACTGAGTGCCTGCGCTGCTGACTTGCAGGCAGCAGGTCGCTCCTTGCAGAATTCTCATCTGCAGTTTTGTGCGTCATCGTGCATGATGTTCTTAGCGCTGAGTGCCTGATAGTATGGCTTTTGCTTGAATGCTGCAGCCTGCCTGCTGATCCTGTTGAGGTCCAGGCTGCCATGCCTTGGTTGGTTCTGTCTGCCAGAGGTTGACTTGTAGACGGTTCAGGCGTGGAAAGACTCCCCTGCAGAATGCAGACCCCTCTGAACACATGCAGGCACATAGACTCCACAACAGATGCAAGTGTGGGTATTTTTGATGTTGTACACAGTGTGAGACCGTGCACAGCTGTACATGCAATAACACATTCTGCAAAAGAAAGTCTGGCAGTAGCCTGCCACTGAGCTTAGATGACCAGAATAGCTCTGGTTTGAGCAGCACTTTGACAGCAGAGAAATGTGCAGGTGACCTCAATGGGACTTGATTCAATAATGCAGCAACCATACCTGAGCTAGCACAGACATGAGCTGCCATTCCATGTCCTCCTTCCTCGTCATCAGCTGCTGATTCATGGCCACCTGGTTCTGCAGCTGACTGCCACGCTCACTCAAGCGGTCCTGCAAAATGATCACAACACCTTTTGCATAGGAGTCATTTGAAGTTCTGCACAAATGCTTGCAGAGCATTCAAGTAAAAGCCTTGAACAGGATATGCTCAACAACTGGATCACCACAGCGCAAGCATGAGAGTAAACGAAGCACACGGCAGGATTCATTCTCATTGTGGCATCAGGCACGCCAGATGCCACAACATGATTATTAGCCACAAATGTGCGCAATTTGCAAGTGCAGCTCATACAGGCACTACAATGTGCGCACAGGCGGCATCACATTGCATGCAGCACCAGCCGTGGATGGACTGGTCATGCTGCCCACCTGCAGGCTTGACACCTCATCTTGCAAGGCAGCAATCTCATCTACCAGGCCATCAACTCTGCTGCAGGCTGCCTCTTGCTTCATCTGCAAGTGCTCACATGTGAAGGGCAGGCATCATGCATAACAATGACAGATGAGGTAATCACATGCTGTTGTAGAAATGCTACAGAAACTCATGCGCTTAATCAGACTGTTGGTGTGGTACTTGCTTGCTGTAGGGGGACATGTCTGTCAACTGTTTTTGCCTATGTGCAATTTTATCTTCTGTACCTTTCAAGCCCTTATGCACTTAGTGACAATGTGGCTTTGAGATGCAGTCCTTGGCACATCCATGACTTGCCTTGCTGCTATACTTCTCTCGTATGTTCCTTGAATGGCTCTCATATGCAAGACATGTGAAGCCTTTCTGCAGATGGTCTTGGCTCATGATGAAGAACATGCAGAGGAAGCAATGGGTTGCTTGCTTACCCATGCCTCGTTACACTCCTGCCTCATGCTTCTGGACCCCTCCATCAACACCCTGTTCTCAGCTGCCAGCTCGTCACACCGCTGCTGAAGCTGTGACAGGTTGAGCTGTGTGGCAGCAGCAGCCTCTTGGCTTCTGCAAGCATCAAATAACAGTCTCCCGTTGGGCTGTGGCCGATGGTCATAGCTCTGCGCTGCCGCCTTAGGAGGCTCCTGTTATGATCGATGAAAAGCGTCAACTGTTCTTTTCTTAAAGGAGCAGTCTGCGCCTTTCACCAACCATGAGGGGAGCCTCTGGAGGAAGCAGCCTGCCTCAGCAGCTCAGCAACTGCATGAGCTGCTGCTGCTGTCAGATCCACACATGCAGTCATTGCTGCAGACCCAGCAGTGTATAATGTCCCATAAGCAATGTTTTGTCAACTCTGTGCTGCATGATGTTGTGTCTGCATGCAGGATTGTTTTCAAAAGCTCAGATTGACAGCAGGCCAGTCAGGTTTTGTGTCATTTTGTTTCTAGGATAACATCTGGGGTTTTGCCAGGGCTGTCAAAGCCTGATAGCCATCTTGATGTTGCCTGCCAGTGGCCATGTGCTTACACTCAGGCCAAGGGACCGTAAAGTGTATTCAAGATGCTAGCAAGAGCCAAGGTGTACACACAGCAGACAGGATTTTGCTTGTGCAGCTTGCAAATGCGGAGTGCATGCTGGAAGGCCGAAGCACCAAAGCAGGGTCAGGTGCAGAAGGCCAAGACACAGGGGGAGCAGCAACAGCGTCTGAAGCTGCGCAAGCAGTGCAGCATCGGCGTTCAGTCTGGACACATCGTGTGCTGTCAAAGCGACAAGGAGAGGATGTACAGCTATTTTAAGGGCAGCACAACAAGCAAAAAGCAGTTCAGGCCAGCAAAAAGCAGCTGCTCGAAACAGCTGCGTTTCTAGCGTTTCTAGGTATCAGGGCAGCAGCTTGTCCCAGGGCAGCAAAGCTCAGCAGTCATCAGGCAAGGTGAAGCTTTGATGCTATCATTATGCAACCCGGCAGACCAAACAGGGCTGCCATAGCATAACTAGCATCATGCTGTCCAGACCACACACACCTATCCAGTGCTTGCTGACATCTGCTCAGCTCCTGGCCGGTTTCCTCAACGTGCTGCTGTTGCTCGCCAAGCTGCTCCTGCAGCTGTGAGGTGTGGCTGTAAGCTGCATTCAGGGCTTTGTCGTGGCAGGCCTTCAGGCCATCCAGCTCAGCTTGTAGTAGCCCTCCATGACTCATGGCTGCCTTCACCCTTTCCTCCACTCCTGCTCTCACCTGCCATCACATGCACACCAACCTCAGAAAAGCGCTGCCAGCGTCCACAAAGTTGCTTGCCTTGAAATCTTTCTCCTGTTACATGCAGACGCACACTGCAACACATACAGTCTGTCCAGGCATGCATGTGACTGACAAGCAGTGTGACCATCAGAGCATGTGCTGCTTGCCACTTGCCACAGCTGTTGCTGTGTTGTGAGGCAAAAGTGGTTGCTTGCTTTTGCACTAATGCAAGGCCGGTCAAGACAGGACGTGGGCCATCTGATGATCATGTGGTGAGCATTCATAGTGAATTTTGAGCAGGCAACAGTACAGATAGTCAACATATCTGCCACCTCTTCAAACCAGGGGCCCCTTTGCTCTTCCACGGCCAAGCGCAGCTCATCACGCTCCTGTACTGCCGAGACAAGGTCCCCTTCACACCTCTTCAGGCGCATGAGGAACACCAGGTTGTCTGCAGTCAGGGACGCAACCGTTTCCTGGTGCCGCTCTGCCACTGCTTTAGCCTTTGCTGCCTCTGTCCGGAGACCCTCCACCCTACTGCTTGCAGCCTGGGCACGATGCACAAAGAATTAGAAAAGAAAAGAAAAGACTATGCCTTTCGGCGTCAGTTTAATGAGAAGCCAAGTATTATACCGGGCTGCCCAGGGCACAAAGAATTAAAGATGAACATGTACTGTTGTTTGCAGTGGCGCAGAAGCTTGAGCCGTGCTTCAGTCTGTGGTGCTCCCAACTTCTGACTGTGCTCAGCTTTCTGTTTTGGCTGCCTGGTGTTGTCTCAACTTATATTTTCAACATCTCTGCTTGCATAGCCACACAAAGGAAGAATGCTGGACGTGATCCTGGCTTGGCAGGAAAAGGACAGTGAGCATGTGACAATGGAGGGCAAATGGTAAAAAGTCATAGGGCAATGTTTTGACTGGCCAGATGTTGACAAGACTGACTACAGCCTCTTGTAGCATGCCCTGTATTGCAACAGCAGCCGCACATCACAACAGCACATCACACAAGCACTGTGTCTACAACTGTACATTGCAGTCAAAACTCTGTGCAATCAGGTGATTGACCTTATATCAGCAATCTGCCTTGCTGGTCTACCTGTTCCTGAGCAATGGCTTGGGATGCAGCGTCCCTCAGATGCTGTGTCTCAACGAGCATGTTGTGCATTTGGCCCTCAGCTTTAGCAGCTCTGAGCTGCGCTGTCTCTGAGTCATCTGCTAAAGTGGCATGTTGACACCTCAGGCTTCTGACCTCAGCTTCTCGGTCAGCTGCCTGTGCATGACAACATACAAGCCGTGACTTCCAACATACCTTTACCACTTGGAGAGTTTGCATCGGTAGTCTTTGACAGGCCAGCAATGAGACAAAGCATGAGGGCATCATAGACAGCAAGTAGGCATGTGTGCATTTGCTGACTGTATTTCAGCCGTTTTGCTGCAGTGCAAGATACATGCATAGTGTTGGGTGGGCTGATGGCAGCACACAAGGTGAGCATCGGTCTCAAGGAATGGTGAGTACCTGCTGCCTAGCAGAGTCCACGTCTGCCGTCAGCTGATGCCTCAAAGCTTCAAGTGCAGAGATCCTCTGAAGGCTTGTCTGCAGTGGCCCAAATTGTTACATCGCTTGGCCCCGAGCTTTCTATGTGCTATCATTGCTTGCTTGCAAGTGACGTGTATGCAGCGTAGTGTGCACGGCAATGCAACGCAGGGTGGGTGCAAAATTCAGTTCAATTGGTGACCTGCAGCAACCCTTGATGCTGTTCCTTGTCAAGTCTATTTTAGCAGGGACAGAACCTGGAGATCGTGTTGCACATTCTCCAGCAGGCCAACAGCGTCTTGCTTTGCCAACTCAGCTGTGTCAACCTGTGACTGCCAGTGGCTGGTCGCAGAGTACACCTGGCTGGCCTGCATCAAGAGCTGATCCACACTCTCCTTGCCCTTGCTCAAACTCTCTAGGCTTTTGTGCTTTCTGCGCTTCAGTGTGGTGAAGGACATGCCCTACAAGACAGCTCACAATCATGACGGTCAAGACACCTTACGCAAACTGATGGCACCCCGGAGTCCCTATCAACGCACAGTCATGCGTAACAGACTTGCCTTGATATCCTCCTCAGGGTGACTGAACACATCATGGGCAGTTTGAAGGGACTCTGACAAGCTTTTTAGGTGTATTACAAACGAATCCCACACATGCTGCACATGACTATGTGATTGCATTTGCTCAGAGCTCAACACTGTCAGTGCAAGCCACAGATCAGGGATCAAAGATCAGCTTGCTGGTGCATATGCACGCCTTGGCACAGCTTCCTTCGGCGTCAGCATCGTCACTCCTGCGACTTCGTACAAATCACCACCGTTTTCGATCCCCTCACCCGACCGTAGCTGCAGAAATTGCTTGTACGCTGAAGTGCAGTAAGCTGTCACTGCTCAAATCAAAGTTTGCTACTCTGAAACCATTTATTCGTGCAGCGCAGACCATAGCTTCTACCGTGTTATGGCCTCAACAGACTTGATGTGCAGTACTGATTGCTCTGTGGGCTGTCTTAGCTTGGTGAGCAGACTTAAGGAATTGGGCACTGCAGTAGTCTCAGAGTCCGCAGTTTTTGCTTGTGTGCAGCTGCGTGGCCATTGTGACCATTGTGAGCCAAAAGTACATGTTGCTGTTTTTATCGAAGCCTTGCATGCTTCGAAACTGTGCTGCTAACTCACCTTGGCCAATCCCACCATGCTGCGGCAAAGTTATGTGTGGATCTTATGCCGTCCACATTGATTCTGTGTATAATGTATCACAATCTTCCTGCCAAAGACTCCATGCATTGTACGCTGCCTTACACAGCACGCAGCAGTGCTGTTCTGTGATGTCTACGCATGTGTATAAAGCAAAAGCATGTCAGGATCAAGCAACATCTCTGCTCGCTATTTCATAGCGCTTTGAGGGCGCATTGGTTATGAACTGGTATTGAGACAATGGCATGCTTGCCTATAATCAGAGTTGGGATGGTGCTGAAAGCACGACAGCGCTGCCTGTCAGGATCACTTGAGGCATTGCAAATGCTTCAGACGTCATACAGCATCAATCTGGTTACAGCGATAATACATTGCATTTATGCCTCCACCTGCTCGCGCAGCCGCCTGATTGTACTTCGGACAGTCACGGAAGAACCAGTGCTGCAGAAGCAAAGACACTCCAGTCAGTAAAGTGGCTGTCAACAAAAAGCTTGAGCTGCAATAAATCCAGAAAAACTGCAACCACTGGAACAAGAGTTGTACAGCAGCATATAGCTCGCACAACAGTCCCAACACAGCAGCTGATCTTACTTGAGGGTGTATGCGCCTCCAGCTTGGGTCTTGTTGCATGATTTGCACTTCCAGATCCCAACTGCTTGTCGCTTGACAGAGAACTGCAGCGCAAATCGAAGCTCAAGACATGTTGCAAACGCAACACCACATTCCGTGCATGCTGAGTAAACATGACATGCTAGGTGCCTTCAGTTTAGGTGATATGTCATAGCTGATGGCAAGCAAGTATGCTACTGCTTGGCAAGAATGTCCACATTCGGGCTTGACCTTACCTTTCCGCAGAAAGAGCATAGGTATTTGGAGTGCTGGCTGACCTCTGTCTTCTTGATCTGCTTACGCAGACTGGCACCATATCGGGTACCGTACTTGCCAACAATCCCGACCTTTTTGGTGCGCTTCGACTGCAGCAATCCAAACACACTATTGCTGCTGTCTATCGTCAAAACACGCCAAGCTGAAGGGTGCACAACAGCTCATGATGGGCGTTCCATGTGATTTGCCAGCATGCCAGGTGTGAACTCAGATCTGGTCGGTTTCAAGGCTGTCAGCTGCACTTGCTGTCGGCGGCTCCATTAAGCATGCAAGATCACTTCAAGGGCGCTGCTTGCGCAGCTTGTGTTCACACAGCGAGTGATGTGTAAGACCCACCATTTTCAATGCCTCGACGCCTCCGACACGCTCAGTAAATGTGCCACCGCACCAAAAGAGACTGGAACCAACAGGAGTTACAATAATCGAGTGCACATTAGGGTTTCGCCTGAAGCATGTTAGGTCAGGTCGCCGAGGATCATTTTGACCAGGTCACTGGTAGCATAGCACATTAGGAGCGCTGAGCAACATCACTCTGTCAGGGCACCCAATATGAGTCAAGCGTTGCTGCAAGGCTGCTTAGTGGGACCGCAAGCAGGCTTTTCTGGCAGGTAACGTCGTCCCCAGAGTGATCTTTGCAGGGTCGCTTTGTTCGCTTTGCACCCACCCTCAGTGTGCTGTGTGTCGCAGACCTTCCCCACGGCCTCATTTGCAGCAATCTTCAGCATCTTTTTCAGGCTGCACACACTCGTTCCAGTCATGCAGACAGCAAAGCAGGAGGCAGAGGTCAATGTCTCTGACTGTAAGTTTTAGCAAGCCGAGACTCCCGGCCACAGCATGCAGGCAGCTCATGCACTCACGTACTTTAGCTATTCGCGCGAGAACAGCCTGAGTGATTGTGCACTGTGCTGTAGATTCAAAACGCTCTTACAAGAAAAGTGAAGGAACAGACTGTGGAGAAACTTGAGAAAGCTTTCCAAGAGAGCGCAGTTGTATATGGCATGCGATTCAAGAACATATCGGTAAGGCTGCAGCGTGGTGCTTTGCACATGTCAGCTTGGTATGGTGCAGTCTGTTCATGCATCTCACCTGCGCATGTGCCTCCAGGTCAAGCAAATGACGTCCTTTAGGCAAACTTTGCCAGCTGGAGCAAAAACATATGTGTGCAAGAACACATTGCTACGGGTAGCAGCAGAGAAACAGGGCTGGGAAACCATCATACCAGCCACCAAGGTGCATTTCCCTTCTACCATGCATGCCATCCTTCCTTGAGAGGCACTTGGAGCCCGTCGATTTGACCAGAGTTTGGTCAGCACGGACATGCCTTCAAGTGCATGACCACAAACATGCAGCTGATCAAGCGCAGCTGGATTTATGGAACAGTTGTCTACATCTACACTTGCATGGCACTCCTATGATATGCTTTCACAGCACACTCATGTGTCATTGTGACTCAGTGCCCTGCATGGACTCACACTGCCTCTGAGCATTTTGACCATCATTGCTGTAGGGAGAGAACGCGTGGGTCTTTTGCAGTGAGGACTGCATAGCAGACTCAGTCAAGGCGTATCATGAGTTTGAGAAGAAGTTGTTGGAGAAGTACCCTAAAGAGAAGAGGAAGGACATGCATCCGACTGCAATCTCAGGCAAGCATCTGCTGTCTTGCATCTTCAGCACTCTGCAAGTCTGCCCAATAAGCAGAATCAAAATAGGCATCTGCAACTGCCTGTGCAGTCAGCCAGCATAAAGCCAGCCTCCACACTTCCTAGGCCATGTCAATGCTGCTTTGCTGTTTTGTTTGTTGTAGCTCTTGATTACAGCAGGATTTTGTACCAGCATCATGCTCCAGTATTTCTGGGCGTCAGGTAGCTGTTTGATGCTTTGTTGTTACAAATGCCATGTGCGCAATCAAACCAGCCGAGCTCAAGCTACCAGGCCTGCTCTTTGTGTGCCTTTCATCATGGCTCTACACAGCAGGGATTGGTGGACACATTTTACCATCCTGCAGGGGCTGTAATGGAACCAAACCAGTTCCTGGACATGGCTGCCTTCAAGAAGCTGGAAAAGATGCCTACCAAGCTTGAAATGATTGCCACTATTGCTCGTCTCCTCAACCAGGTGAGAAACATAGAGCTTGCATGTGCATGCATTCACGGGAGCATGTCATCATTGCACAGTATGGCGTATGCCTTGTAATGCAGAAAATGGAGTCTTGATCTTCACAGATTGTACTTGAATGACTGTCCATGCGCTTGCATTATGTATGATTTTCACAGATTGTACTTGAATGACTGTAAATGCGTTTGCGCTATGTATGGTACTAGCAACAGGTGTTGATCACATGCATGGCTGATGCAGGTGCCAACCAAACTTGCGGTCAGCATCAAGCAGGTCCCCACCAAGCTTGCGTATGGGGTCAAGGCTCTTGCAGATGGTGATGACAACAAAGATGCAGTTGTCTCTGACATCTTTCCCAAACCAGTAGCTGCTGCTGCTGAATGAAGGCTACTGTGTTGAGCCTACCCACACTGTGTTGTTAGTTCTGGGATAACTCTAGCGTGTCAGTCTTGCTTGATGTTGGGATTATGAGCGCGACAACCTGTTCCTGCCTTTTCACCCACCCTTCTTGTCAGTACATCTCACTGCTGAGATGCTGCAAGCATTCCGGTTGTATGCCACTTACTCACTTTGTTTGCAGTACGCTCTGAGGAAACCCATAGGGGTGTGTCCCACACAGCATCTCATGACATGCAGTGCAGCGCGCCAAATTTGCTGGTTGAAACATGGCAAAAGCAGAGTCAGGCTTGGTATACAGTGTATTGTCCAAACTACAGCAGCTTTGACCGCAAGTGTTGAAAATCAGCTCCGCAAAAGTTGCATTCCATACTAAATGCACATCATGCACTTGGTTTGCTCAGGTCTTCGCAACATTGCTTCAATTGACTTGGTATTGCTGCGTTGTGTGCTAGCAAATGTTGTTGCAGTACCATTGCTGCATCCTTGCAGTGCAGCTTCTCCTGAGCTCCCATTCCAGCCAATGGCAACAACAGCTTTTCGACCAAGAGAACACATGCTGGTTCACTCCAGGACCAGCTAGTGCCCTCTTCCCCAGCTGCTGTTTTGCAGTCACCAGCCTGCCTGTCTGCCACAGGGTCTGGTCTCACCAAAGCAGGCTCATTTGCTTGTGAGCTAGACGATGCCTTGCTGTCAGGGAAGGTACAAGTAGTGAGCAAGTGAAGGAGGAGACAGGAAAGCAGTACAGTGACACTCGTCGAGGTGTTGGTTGTGTTTGGCTGTGGGAGCACATCTGCTAGGCTGTGCAACAATCCTGCTTGATCTACAGACCCCAGCTCATCCTGCATGCAGCATGTCAAGGTCTAGGTAACAAGCATGTGCACACACAAAAGCCAAAGACCACAGCCGTGTGAGACTACTCACTGAAGCTGATGAGATAGTAACAGAGGCTACGCAACTTGGCCTATGCTGTCAAGCAGCACTGATGGCAAACATAACGACAGCTTCCAAATACACCTTTAGATGCAGAAAACGCGACGCAGGAATGGTCTGCATAAAGCATGTCCATCAGCAAGTAGTGCTCGTGTGCACACACACACCTGTTGTACAGGGCTCAGGTACTCGGGCACTTTTGAGGCTGTGAGTGCCCCCGTGACAGCCTGCCTACAAGCAGAGTATGCCACCTGCCAAGGAAGCAGTAGGTGAACGTATGCTGCCAGATCCACTGCTGGGTGCAAGCCTCCAACTGATGGCTTGAGAGCGTCCGCTAGTCTGCTATGGTTGCTGCTGATCAGCTTGCTCAATGAGCAGCTGCAGGCAGCAGCCACAGCAGGCAGAGTGTCATCCACCTGTAGGGCACTGTACAATCTTCTCTGCTGCAGCATTAACTCTTGTGTTGATGGCCAACGAGCACAGAGAGGATCAGAGCGGTCAGAAAGCTCTCACGACAGCAACATGAGCTGGGTGAGCTGCGTGAGTATCTGGATCAGTGAGCTGACACATGAGCTGGCAGTGTGCACTCTGACTCTGAAGCAATTTGCTGTGTGGACATGCAAAGGAATTCTATGGCAGAACAGTGGACACTGCCCTGCCTTGGCAGCAAAGCTCCCAACAACAGACTGGCAAGTCAAAGGAGACCTCAAGCGCCGCTTTGCAACATCAGGCTACGGTCAAAAGCGTCGCCAGAGAGCAAGCAAAGCTAAATGCATGGTGCACTCCATGCAGTACCACATGCCAGGAACTCTTGTTGCTAACCCAGCCTGTTAGGACCTAGATCCAACACTGCCAAACAATGACATATGTGTTGCTGGGCAAGCATGCATTGAAGCCACAGCCACCTGTTGCAGTTGTGCGGCTGGAAGTTCAGCAGCCAGCATCACATTGGCCCTCAGCTGCAGCAGCAAGACCAGCATCCTTTCTGCCTGCTGCTCAACAGCTTCAGGTGCACTGGTGACAGCGTCATGCAGCAGCTGAACGACATGTTGCCTGAGACTGGTGTCCTGTGCCAAGGCAGAAGCAGTGTCCTGGAGGTAGGTCAGAACGTGCGCCTGGTTGTGGGCTGCTTCTCTGACAATGCCTGCAAGGAAGATGTGCAGTCAGACATGCACAGAAACAGGCGATATAACAGGCAATAATAATGATAATAATAATAATGATGACGTAATATAATGATAACGATAATAATGATAATAGTAATAATAGTAAAATAGCTTTCCAGCTCAGGCAAGTGTATTGGCAACCGAATTTGGACCACCTGTGGGGGCAAAAAGCTGGAATTGCACAGTGATACAAACATGACATGTGGCCAAACATGTAACAGACGCTGTGCCGAGAAGGCACTGGCTGTGCAGACAGTCTCGGCATGCTCTGGGTATTGCTCACATAAGAACACCCCACATTGATGGGATGACTGTTATTATTGCAAAGGAACAAGTGAGTCCAAAGGAGCACACAGGTACAAGTGAGCAGCTGGTGAGAGGCATGCTTCCTCTTAGTGGTCAGGGTTGGCAAGCTGCATGTCGACACCAACCTTCATGCAACGCAACAAAGGCAAGTAGCATGTCCAGATTCGACTTGAGGTGTGCTACATCGCTGTATGAGGCGTGCTACATCACTGCATGAGGTGTGCTTCATCACTGTATGGGCAGCCTTGCATGGGCAAAGCAACATGGTGTTCTCTTGGAGACAAGGAAGTGCAAGCACCCACAGACAGACAGGCAGCCCGTTGGCAGACAGTTGTGATCACCAGCGCCTAGTGTGAAGGACGCCCACACAGCAAGACATGCACCCTCGGCAGCTGGATCAGCAGCAGACTCAAGCTGGACCATGAGCAGCGGCATGTAGTCTTGGCTGGGCACAAAGCAGCCAATCAAGGTGCAGCACTGCTGAACGCTGACGCCCAATTCTGAGTCTCCCATTGCCTGCGATACCAGCTAGAGCATGGTGCGTTTGGTTTACGTTGCATGCACAACCAAGGCAAAGTGCTGACATGGGTGCAAAGTAGGAGGTAACATCTCTTCAACATACTACTACACACTGGCTGCTGTTTGTGTTGGGTTTCCACAAGCACGCAAGTATAAGTGCTGACCTTGCTGACATAGCAACAAGAGCCATGATGTGGGCAGCATCAAGCAATGCTGGCGGCCAAACAGAGGAAGCTGCTGCTGCACACAAGCTCACAGCCAGCTGAGGTAAGCTGTCACGTGGCTGACCGGTGCAAGTACACGCTTGTGCTTTCAAGCCAGGACGTCTGATGAGTCACAAGTGGCTCCACACCCCAGACTGCAAGGTATCCAATGAAATGACCGGTTCAAGCTTTGCAGGGGTACCCTGCACAACATACCTGGCAGAGCGCGGGCAGAAGCTTCAGCAGGTGCTGCCCAACCTGCTCTTCCACATACATCAAGCAGCTCCTGAGCAGCTCAACCGCCCTGCAGTTTCCAGCCTGCTGTGAGTCACGTAAGTCACGTCCCCTTAAAGCATTGGCCATAGCTTTGTAATGACTGTGTGAAGTGCTTTGATTGTCCTGTGTCCTGTGGGGTTGGAGTTGTCTCATGCTGGACGCAAAGCAACATTAAGACGGTTGCTTTGGTAATGATGCATCAGTCAGCTGCTGCATGGCCTTGACGAACTACACAACTGCAATAGCTACAGCATATGTTGACAGACTGTTTCAAGCAGTACTGGTAGGGTCCCCTTGAGCCATCATGGGTGCATATTCATGTGTGGGCTAGCGTGCCCCTGATTGAGCAAGGGGATGACCTGATACGGTTATCCTGCTGCCAGGACAGCATCTCAGAGGCAAGCGCTCCACCAATGCCGGGGAAGTGGGACTGCACAAAGATGCGGGAGCCAGTTCTGGGCCTTTCGCTGAAAGGAGCAGGAAGCTGGAATGCTTGTGTCGTGCCATGGACCCTTGTCTTCTCATTTGCATCATGCCTGCCTTGCCTTGCTGCTGCTGCTGTTGCGGCTGCTGGTGAGGCGTTAAAAGAGAATGTGCTGCTGTTGTCTGCCTGAGTGGACATGCTGGGTGACGCAACTGCATGGGTCACATCTGTAGCCTGAGTGCTGGTTGTGCCGGAGTCTCTTGCCATGGGTAGTGGCAGGTTGTCTGGAGGAGGCAACTGGTGGTACAGCCTCTGGGCAAGGCCTTGCTGCTGCCAGCCTAAGGCATGTGCCTCTGCTGGCAGGTAGTAAAGCGTGTCCTGCATCTCAAACCAGCAGTCACTCCTTGGTTCAGTGGCACAGCAGTCCACCGTGCTCAGCCTATGGCTGAACGATGATTGGCATATGCTGCTGCCTGCCACTTTGTGAAGTCAACATGCAGGTTCATCAGCAGATAGAGTCTCATAAGGTGCGTAGGCACTTCACCAGCCTTTCACTCATGCATGACAGCGCAGAAAGCACAAGTTGCTCACAATTTGGGCAAGACATTTCGCCAGCAAAGCAAAGAGTGCACTACCTTGAGGTCCTGCTGGTGCTCTTCTTCATATTGCACACCCAAGTCATCCATCAGCTTCAGCGCAGCCCTCTGCACATCCTTAGAGGGGTCTGACAGCGCACTGAGCGCATAGGGCATGAGGCGTGCATGGTGGTCAATGCGCTCCCGCAGAGTCAGCATCCAGTCAGCCAGCGTGTCCACAAATTCCAACCGGACCTGGCAGCAATCACTCATGAATGCATGTCAGTAGCATGCTGAATTTACATCATGATCAGATCCTGCACTGATTGCACACATGCCATCTCAGATGGTGAAGTGCTGACAAGGCCTGAATGGTCAGAAATGCCATGCATGCAGTTTCAGAGGTTAAAAGCAGAGGTTTGCAAAGCCTACATCAGCAGATTTCCCTACTGAAAATGAGGCGTCCAGCTCAAGGAGGATCAACTGGCCAAAGCCTTGTCATGTTGACAGAATGCAACAACTTTGTACGGCATCAGAGGATAATCACATGAGTTGCGACCCCGTGCCCCTATTGATAACAGGACAACACAATCCAGGAGGATCAACTGCCCAAAGCCTTGTCTATATCAACAGAATGCAACAACTTTGACAGCACATTTGAGCCGTACATAAAGGGCATGGGACCACCTGCACCACAGGGTCAGTGGCAAGCTTAGCACAGAAGTTGACGTGCAGGTCAGGCTCATAGAAGGCCTTGATGGCGATGGCTTGGGGGTCCTGCCAAGCAACCATCTGCAGCACCATCTCATGACCACCCATGTGGGCCAGCTTCTTCACTGTGCGTATCGCCTCTACCCTGACCTGCAAAGCCAGACATGAGTGAAGCTCAAAGCACTCTGTTGTTTGAATGCGGTTAGGATGTGGCTGGGATGAGTTTAGGATGCGGTTAGGATGCAGTTGGGATGCAGTTAGGTTACAGACCCACACAGTCATGTGGGCCAGCTTCTTCACTGTGTGCATGGCCTCAATCCTGACCTGCAGAGCTAGACTCACTTTGTCACTGGTGAAGCTCGGAGCACTCTGTTATCAGGATGCAGTTACGATGTGGTTAGTATGAGGTTAGGATGTCGTTAGGATGCAGTTGGGATGCAGTTGGGATGGGTTACAGACCCACACAGTCATGCATGATCTGTAGCAAGCTTCATCTGTGGATTGCAGCAGACCTTGAATGGTGTGGAATCAAGCTGACTACAAACCTCTCAGCAGTGCATTTACAAGGTTCTGCTGGACCACACAATGTAATGTATATAAAGTATGGATTGGTGAAATCAGCTGCGCAGACAGCATATGAAGCATGATGCTTGGGTGTAATGCTTGTGTTTCTGGTAAACAACAATGCCCAAGAGGCAGCATGGAAAGATCAAATGTCGCACCTTATGGCGTTTGTGGGTGAGCAATGGCATGACAGCGGCCATAAGCTGCTTGCTGACGCTGAACAGCATCATGCCCACTGTTTCTGCCAGCTTCTGGATGCTGCGGCAGGCTTGCAGGCAGACTTCATGGTAGCTGTCATCACAACAGTGCTGAAGAATCTCGGTGATCTGTCCTCCATATGGTGCAATGGCCTGCAGGAGGTGCCGATCAGGCAATCAACATCTGATCTGGCATGCTTCATGCTGATCAGGCAATCAACATCTGATCTGTTGCGTTTGATGCTGGTCAAGGCTTCTATGCAGATCAGCAAGCTGAGGCACAACAGATGCCAAAGCATGCTTCAGCAAGACAAAAAAAGAAAAGTTTACGCCTCTCAGCGATCATAACAGGAGCCTCCTTAGGCGGCAGTGCAGAGCTCAAAGCATGATGCTTACACTAGCATTGCTCAGAGTACACATCTTGTGTGAGCCCACAGCAGCAAAAGGTATTGTGATAAACAGGCAACACCCTGCTGTCTGGTGTGCTATCTGTTGTTGTTTGCGAGGGTGTACCATTTGCACGCAAACAGAAAACAGCAGCAGACATATTTGCTGTTTGCACATGCAAGTTGGCAAGTGTGCGCTGGCAGAGGTGTCACCTTTCTGGCTGAAGCAATGATCTTTGTGACCAGATGCAGCAGAGAAAGCCTCAGCTCTTCTGTCTGCTCACCTTGAGTCACCTAGATCATTGCCAAGTAAGAAATGTAAACCTGGAGTATACTTGTTGCAAGCAGCACAAAGCAGCAAATGTGCACAAAGCAAATTACACTCACCTCTTGAGCTTGTAGCCTTTCTTCCAGCACTGGTACAGCATATGGAAGAACAGCTACAACTGCATCTGGAGCAACCTGCATTGCAGCTTGGATTTGACTTAATACAGACAGGTCGTGCAAGTCTGGTGACATGAACTGTGATGCGGCAACATGCGGCTGGGCATTTGCATACCTGCAGCAGGCTGATGAGCATGTTGATGGCAAGCTCCCTGCATGCTTCCGACTTGTCTCCAAGAGCTAACAGCAGTGGCTTTGCTAGCAAGTGTTCTGTGGCTTCTTGGATGACAGTCACTGGCAATGCAGACTCCAACAACAAAACCTGCAGTGAGTGCTGCATGATGGTCTGCAGTGCGGTGTTGCTTCATGCTCTGCACAAAGAGGACTAGGCTGACATGCTTGCCGTGATATGCCGCAGTGCTTGACAGCGGGCTGAGGCAGCAGGAGCCTTCAATGCCTGCAGATATCTTTGCAATTTTTGCTCAATACCATCAAGATCCAGCTGACTGCAGTCTGAGATGGCGGGTTTGTTTGTGCTGGTAGTGACCAGGGCCTGGCTTTGTTGATCAGACTGATCACGCAAGCTAGGTTCGGCAGAGTCTTTCAACAGGGGTTTAGCGATAGTAGCGTTTGCTTTGACTTGAGAACTGCTTTTGGGCAATGTCTTTTTGTTCAGCTCGCGCCAGAATGTATCGACGTCTCGTGCAACAGTCATGCCCCCTGTTGAGAACTGTGAGACGCACCTCTATGCGTGACCACTTTGAGTCAGACAAGGTGTTTTCAGCAACGGCCTATTAGCAGACAGAGTTGGGAACCACTCTGAAAGGAGATGTGTCTGCCGTGACGCTGCGCATCTCTGTGCAAAAGCTGAAGAAGAGTTTGGCATGCTGGCGTTACTGGAGCCCTGTCAGCTTGCGCAAGCATGCTTGATCAGGTCTGTAATGTCATGTTGATGTGAGGGAATGCAAGCTGTGCATTTGACATGATCCTGGCCGGCGTCGGCCGGCTTTTGTTCAAAACAGCAGAAGGTTTTGGGCGACATGGTCGACCTGCGGTGTTTTTCAGGTACGCACTGCTTGTTGGAAGAGACGTGGCTTGTGAACTGAAAGTTCTTTACCCTTGTGAACTGGAAGTTTTTTGTCCATATGCAGCCGTCTCTTAGCAAGCCGGTGTTTACACCTGCATGCTAGCATGCATGTAAGGTCAATAGCAGGCCCTGCTATGGCCAAATGGTCAGGAGATCCCATCTGGATCGACTGCGATGCCGGTTCAGACGATGCTGTAGGTACAACTGCGGCATTCAAAGCATCACCTACAGTCTGCTGTAGCAGTCACCTGAGAGGATGTTTTTGCAGGAATCATGCTGGCTGCCGGTGCAAATCTGATCGGCATATCTTCTGTGCGCGGCAACACAGTAAGAGCTTGCACAGTTGAGTGCAAAGTCCAACACGGTCTGAAATTGGTTTGGTGGTTTGCCAGGCTGCAGAGCAAGTGTCCAAAAACGTCCTCAGAGTATTGACTCTGTGTTCGAGGTACACATCGCTGTGCCAGCACATGCACAAGCAGCGTGTGCTTTTGCATTCCAAACCGGTGTCATCCAGCAAGGCTGTTGCAATGCAGGCAAGATGTACCAGTCTACACAGGAGAAGACAAGTCTTTGAATGGCCGGCGACAACCCATACCAAAGGTCTAAGGAATTACCATGCTTCTGAACCCATAGCTTGCATGTACTCAGCAGCTCAGAAGGCTGCCAAATGCATTACTGCTGCCACATGCACCCAATCACAATTGCTGGGGTGCAGAGCCTCATGCTAAGATGCTGTCGTGTAGTGGAGTGGGCAAGATGGACTGAATGACCAGCCAGCAGTCTTCCCAGCCTCTGACAGCATCTCATCCAAGCCAGCCCCAGGTACTTCTATGGTCACACTCCTGCCTTTCTGCATAAACTGCACCACCTCAGCTCCATACCAAACATTGCAAGCAATGAAGTTTACAGCTGCTGCCCAGCACCACATGTGTGGCTTGCATCGTCATTCATGTTGTAGGTATGAAGTGACCTCATCGCATTCTGAGTGTGTGCTAGCCAGTCACATTGATGGAATGCAGCAGTGTTTCAGCTGTTGATGAAGCCAGCTGTGTGAACATGCAGGCATAGCCTCTGACAAGATGGGTGATGCTGCACAGCATCATGCTGGTCAGCTGGTCATCGTAGCCCTGGGTCCCCTTACTAATTTAGCTGTTGCTCTGCAGCACCACCCTGACCTTGCAGCAAATGGTGAGTGTCACTTGGCCTGTTGGAGAGCGTTGACCGCACATAAGATTTTCCCTGCGTGCTTTTGCATGACAGGTCACAGCTGCATGAAAGTTACTGTTAGTCTGTGGAGAAAATTGCACCCGCTGGCCTACTTACTGCAGCATGCTTACAAGTGACCTGATGCTACTCAACATACTGCATCAGCACATGGGTCAAAGCCATATGAACGGCCTGGTGCTAGAAACACACCTGTATGGTGTCCACTGCAGCTGATACCAATCTTGGGTTTAGATTAGGTAGTGTGCAGCGCTTATTGGCTGGCAATGATACAATCAGAATGCTGACATTGCAGTAAAGCGTCTAGTGATCATGGGAGGAAATGAAGCATATAACGATTGGACAAGCACAGGCGCCGAGTTCAACTTTTACTGTGACCCAGATGCTGCTGAAGAGGTTATCAGAAAGGTGATATGCGCTGTGTGCAGGTTTGCACAACATGCTTGCGCCAAACAAGTGCATGTTCAAGCAGTCAAGCTGGGTCCTGCATGCTTATAACACAAAGTGCATCTGCTGTTTTGCTCGTCACTTCTGTAACCTCTTTTTGACCGTGACAGCAAGCATTCACCATTGCAGTGCTGTCAATCATACTTTACTGCAGGAATGCTGCATTTCACTCCAGCTGCTCACAGGCATGCTGTGTAAATGACTCAATCATTTGTGTTTCACATCATTCCTCGTTCCTTTTTGCAGTTTGCTGGCAAAACTACTCTACTGACATGGGAGTGCATGCAGCGCAATCCCTTGCCGCAAAGCCTTGCAAGAGCTTTGGCGCAGAAGGTACTTCACCTGAACCCTTGCAGCATGTCTTGTGTCGGGGCCTGATGCCTCTGGAAATTTTGAAAGCAATTTCAACAACCTGCACAAGATCATCGTGAACAACTCTCTTGCTAGGCAAGTGGATCATGCGCAGATCATGCTAGGCATCAGCATTAGCAGGAGGATAAACTGACAAGGACATCTGGGAACACATTGTGAGTTCAAAATTTTCCAATGCCAGCTTGTTTTTAGAGGTGTCAGGTTGCTGATGCTATGCTTGTAAGTCTGGAAGATCATGCATGTGGTAAGGTCAAGGTTGAAGGACATCTGTCTTCAATGTGTTGCAGGATTCAAACAGAGCCCGCTTTGTTTCAGCAGTATGTGATCTGGAGTCTGTGGGATCAAAGCAGGAGGAGGGTTGGGTTCCTTGCGACCCCCTTGCTGTTGCTGCAGCGCTGGACAGTTCGGTCATCACAGATGCCACTGATGTGCTGTGTAAAGTGGAGACCAAAAACACTGACAAGAGAGGCCAGACATATTTTCACAAATTAGGTGGAGAGCTGAAAACCTCAGAGCTCTGTGGGTACATGGTGTCTCGAGTCACCCAGGTTGATGCAGATGTGTTTTCAGCCATGATGAAAGCCAGCATGGATGACTAAAACAGTTTTTTTCAAACACTGCATATCATTTAGCTGTGCGTCACAAGCGCTCCTGAGGTCATCTATTGATGTTGGCCAATTGCACAGCACGGACAAGTCATGACATTGTACAGCTCGTGATACATCAGCCAATGTTGCAGTAGTGTTGCTGTTTCCTTGATAGATTGGATCTCAGATATACGTTCCCGAGGTAGTATTGCTGTTTTTGGAAAAGTCTTTTTGAAATGTATCTGGGAAGTTATGCTTACACAGCAGATTAATTGTTTGAAATGTGTCTTGTGCGTCTCAACGTTTCCAGCAGCGCTGTGCGTTGAGATCCGACAGTCAGTCACACGGTTGGCCGCATTTCTTTCGCGGGTCAATTC
>JAABUK010001326.1_pt1 | contig 47705 bp, 68 predicted proteins | sample 5559141 | NCBI WGS metagenome assembly JAABUK01 (sample SAMN10711869, study PRJNA513367) | rock metagenome | isolation source: Antarctica rocks | place: Antarctica: Victoria Land, Pudding Butte nord | collected 2016-01-03 | reverse complement strand
CACAGGTGCGGGCAATGACTACCAGAAAGATAAGCAGTTCAAGAAGCTGAATGCACAGAAGGACAAGCTTGAAGTGAAGGTGATCAGAGACGGCGAGCAGATCCTGGTAGAAAACACAGAAGTCGTTATTGGGGACTTGTTACTCCTTGACACGGGAGATAAGATTGTGGCAGATGGCATTGTGGCAAAGAGCTTCCACCTTGTTGTGGATGAGGCTGCTTTGACTGGCGAGTCTGAGCCATTACCTAAGGGGGAAGATGACATGTGGTGCATGTCAGGCTCAGAGGTAATCTTCAGCTCATCTTTAATTTCATTGGTGTCATTCTGGTATTGTGCTGCTACACCACCAACATTGGCAGCTCATGTTCAACTTCGTTGGGTGTCATTCTGGTATTGTGCTGTTACGCCACCAACATTGGCAACACATTGGCAATACTTACCTTGTAGCCATGATGACCCATGATGGCAATGCATGCCATGGTCAGAAGGGTGTTTCTCCTTGTCCACATGCCTCATATGGTCCGTGCCTTCAGCCCCCTTGGTTGCAAGTCATTGTTGTGCAAGCCATACAAGAAGTATAATCTGGAGAGTGATCATTGTTACTGCAAACATACACGAAGGCAGCTCAGCGCCTATATAATGATGCCCATCGCACGGCAGGTTTGCAAATCTTGTCACAGCAGCCGCTATTGCACATGGCGCAGCGCAGCGCAGCGCAGCGCAGCACAGCACAGCGCAGCGCAGCACAGCACAGCGCAGCACAGCACAGCACAGCGCAGCACAGCATGTCGTGACATAGCATGGCTTGGCATAGTATGGCTTGGCAAACATGCGCAGCAAATTGATACGTGGAACAGACTGCAGACCGGTGTTGCCATGTGACCAGCGCAGAAATCAGTGATGACAGCTGGAAGACAGCTACAATGGGTCACAAAACATAAGCTCTGCGGACAGCCAGTATGAGCAGCAAACGACTTAAAAGTTGGGCAGAGCATGCCATCTTCATTGTGAAGACAGAGCAGGCATTGGCATGCACATGACTTACCAGCTCACCAAACCGTTTTGCAGCAGACCAGTGCGGCATGAACATCTAGCTGATAACAAGTACAAGACACAGTCCTGCCTCACAAACACCCTGTGACAGCTCAGCAGCTGTCAGGCTCAGCATTCTTAAGTACTTACAAAAGGCGTCAGTGTCTGACGGCACTTTTGTCCACCTGGAGTCAACACAGGCCCGATTAGCCATTTCATGCTGTCTTGTTTGCACTGCTTGCTGGTTGCTGTATGTCAACAGGCAAGCTTCCAGTGTAGCTTACAGAAGCACAGGCTACAGAGCACTGCATCCGGTCTTGTTGACACTGCTTGCTGATCGGGGTGTGACAACAAACACGGTTCATAGGTGGTACAGGTAGTACACTTTGTACTTGTGGGTTACGTTTACATTACTGTATAGGTCACAGAGGGCAGTGGCAGTGTGTTGGTGACAGCTGTAGGGGAGAACAGTGAGTGGGGCAAAACCATGGCATTAGTGCGCAGTGAGTCAGCAGACACACCCCTACAGGGCAGCTTAGCTTCTCTGGCAGCTGCCATAGGCAAGCTAGGCCTGGCTGTTGGTGTGCTCTGCTTCATCGTCCTTACCGTCAGGTACAGTACTGTTACCATCCTGCTTCATTGTCCTTACTGTTAGGTAAAGTACAATTAACTTTGCGCTTCATTGTCCTTACTGTTAGGTAAAGTACAATTACCTTTCTGCTTCACTGACCTTACCGTCAGGTAATGTACTGTTACCTTCCTGCTTCATTATCCTGACCATCAGGTATAAGTACAGTTAGTACTGCAAGTTTCTCTCTCTTGTGACTGTTGCTGTGCTTGTTGCCTGCTCACACGCAGCGCTTGCTTGTTGTTGCTGGTGTTGGCAGCAGCCCAAGATCGCGGTCATCTGTGGTGTCCTTACTGTCAGCTTTCTTCAGTTTGTAATTGCAGCTGTGCTCAATCATGCAGTGTTGCTTCTGTTACTGTTATTGGCGGCAGCTCAAGCCAACTTTGCGCATTCTAGTGGAATGTGTTGATTAGTTACAGTAAACATATGATAACCTTCCTGCAAGTTCTCTGGCTGTTATGACAGTTACTGTGCCCGTACACTGTGCTGTTGGCAGCATTTGACAGCAAGTTTGTCCCTCCTGCTGCACCGTACAGATCACGCCCACATTGACATTGCCATCGTGACTTTGCACAGAGAGTGATTCTGCGCCTGTGTAGGTGGATGATCGAAAACAGAGGCTTCCCGGTGAACAAGATCGTAGAAGGCCCTCTCAACTTCTTCATCTTTGCTGTCACCATTGTAGTGGTAGCAGTGCCAGAGGGTCTCCCCCTAGCTGTCACCATCTCCTTGGCCTACAGCTTGCGCAAGATGATGATAGACAACAATTTTGTCAGAGTCCTTGCTGCCTGTGAGACCATGGGTGGAGCCACTGCTATCTGCTCAGACAAGGTCAGCTGCAATGAAAGCTGCTGTCAACATAGTGTGTTGCTGTGTCACTGTGTTGCTGTTGTGTGAGGTTGAGTTGTGGTGTGAGACTTGTTGCTGGGGATTCAAGTGGTGCTCTGAGAGCGCGTGTAGTAAGTTGTGTGGGATGCTGTATTGAGTTGGGGACTGTTTGCATTGCTACAGCTAGATGCTTGGGTAAGGTGAGATAATTGCAATCCTTCATGAAATTGCCACAACGCTGAGGCATTAGCAGCTGCAACTCAGCTGCAGCACAGTTCAGCACATCTGATCAAACGACGACTGTGACCGCAACAGTACACTGCCAACTCGATTGCTGCCAGCTTCAACATCAACTTGCATGGATGTGCTTGGTCAAATCCTGGTCCCAGGACTTCCAGTGAAGTGTGTCAAAGCTATGATAGGCTATAGGATGGCTGTATTGCAACAAATTACTGCTGTAGGGGTTGTTCTTGAGCACATGTTGCACAGGGTCATGATGCATCAGGTGTAAATTCACCATGACCAATTGCCAGCAAGCCATCTGCTACTTGCCATCTGCATGTCTGATGCATGACTCTGACAGATAGACATGCTGACCATGGCAGTGTCGGGTCAGTGCCATCTAGACTGATGCCCAGCATGAGGTCTGCACAGCATCTCTCTGCTGCAATCATCTCTGCAATCATATTTTGCTGTGTCATCTGATTGATCCCAGCGGGGTCTGTGCATTGCAGACAGGAACCCTGACAGAGAACAGGATGACAGTGGTGGAGGGCTGGTTTGCTGGTACGTCTTACAAGGGGAAAGTGCCAGATATGCTGGATCTTCCTGAGGCAGTAAGGCCACACCTGGAGCTCAATATAGCCATGAATTCCAAGGTGATTCATCTGTGTGAGGGGCTGTGCTCTTGCCCCATTCAAAATCGATCTGTTGCTACTTTTTGGGTGCTGGATGTTGTCAGTCATGCACTGGGCCACTAAGCAAACAGATCCCGGTGATGACATACCTGTCACTCACATACAACCTTATCTACATTGCAGCAGACAGTATCCCAAAAGCTGCAAGCTCAAAACTCTGCACCCCCCCCCCTCCTCCCCCCCCCCCAGGTTCCTTTCTTCTTTTAACCCCCTCCACCTCCTTCGCCCCCTTTACCCTCAAGGCACGCATGAACAGGAAATGTCACCGTTTGTGTTGACAATTGCCAAGCTTTGTAAGTGCACGTACCAAGTGCTGATACACATGCACACTTGCAATCATATCACTTTCTACTTGCAGGACCCAAGTTGCATTGCAGGACTGACTCTGTTGCACGATATGAACCCATCAAATCATTTTGATTCCATGGGGTTCATTGCAGGCTTTCTTGATCAAGAAGGATCATGGGTCAACAGATTTGGTGAAAACATTTGAAACCTGTTGAATCTCTTGCAGGCATTCCTAATAGAGAAGGGTGATGGGTCAATAGCTCTGGTGGGCATGCTCAAAGTTGACTGAATGCCCTGCAGGCTTTCCTGATAGAGAAGGATGATGGGTCGATAGATTTGGTGGGCAACCGTACAGAGGGGGCCCTGCTAATGCTGCTGCGAGGGTGGGGCCGCAACTACAAGACTGTGCGAGCCAACAGGCATGAGGACGTAGCTCAGCTGTACGGCTTCTCATCTGCCAAAAAGATGGCCAGTGTCATGCTCAAGACTGACTCTGGGCTGCGCCTCTACAACAAGGTGTGTTCGCTATGCTCCAAGTACCTGTCTTGTGGCAGTAGCAGGGCGACTGATTGCTTGGTGGTTTGCAGATATATGAGACCGATTTTTGACCAGACGGTCAAGAATCGGTCTCAGATTTTTGCGTATTGGATGTGTGTGCACGCCATGATGCTGCTGTGGTCAGTATCACACTGTGTGCATGATGTACAGTATGCTAGCAGCACGCTCAAAAGTTGGACACTGCACCGAGATTGTGGATGTTGTGTCCAAGTAATATGCAGGCATACAAAGCGTTAGCACCTTCATGTCAGACGCCCACATCAGCTCTCAGACAACACTGAGGACACCAAGGACGATTTGTGTAAAGCGGGGGAAAGTGATTCTGACTTTGTTTGTACATGCAATGCAGGACGCAGCTGAATTGATTCTGAACAGATGCACCAAACACACTTGTCAAGGGGGAGAAGAAATTTTGACTCTGTTTTTATTTATTTCCATTTTTATTTTTATTATCATAGTTTTTGTCACTTTGAACATTATCACATTTATTATGATTTTTATTGTTAATATTGTCCTTGATGTTGTTTGCACATGTAATGCAGGGTGCAGCTGAAATGGTCCTGGACAGATGCACCAGGTACATCGAGAGTGATGGCAGCACTGTAGACCTGAGTGATGAGAAGAAGAAGGAGCTGGGGAACATGATCAGCAGCATGGCAGACAAGGGCTTGCGCACACTGTGCCTGTCATACAGAGACTACCAGGCAGACTCTGGTGATGAGCCACCAGAAGAGTCACCAGATGAAGATCTGACGGCCTGCTGCGTTGTGGGAATCAAGGTGTGTGTGGTCTTTATGCGCTTGCCTTTGCTGTTGGAGAAGAACAATCTAGAACAGACTGCTCAGGTCTGTCATCCATCAACTCACGTCATATGACTCAGATATCGCAAAGGCAGCGTCACATACAGACATTGACTCAGCCACAGAGTTGGCATTCATTTGCACTTTTTGATCAAGTTGTCACATAGCTTGCCAATGCATCACTCCCAACTTTGCACATTGTACTGGACTCTGACAGAGTAAGTGTATGTAAGGAGGTGCCAGATGCAGTTGCATTTTGCCACAGAGCAATCACTCTTTTGCTTCTGCTGTCCCTTCCTTCACTCTGCCGCTTGTCTGACCTGATGTGTGGAACTCCTGCAGGACGCTGTGCTGTTTTGCACTTGTTGTCAATCCCATCACACGACCTTCTTGCGTGTCTGACTCAATGGATGTGCATGACCCTATGCATAAGGAAGTTCCACAGGCAGTTGCAACATGCCACAGAGTTGTTTGGTCAGCCTTTGTGTGTCTGAGTTGATGTGTGTAAAATCTGCAGGATCCTGTTCGTAAGGAGGTTCCAGAGGCAGTTGCAACATGCCACAGAGTTGGTTTGGTTACCATTTGTGTGTCTGACTTGATGTGCACAACTTCTGTAGGATCCTGTGCGTAAGGAAGTTCCAGAGGCAGTTGCCACATGCCACAGAGCAGGCATCCTGGTGCGTATGGTAACGGGGGATAACATCCACACAGCGCGTCACATCGCCAAGGAGTGCGGCATACTGACCGAGGGCGGAATTGCACTCGAGGGACCCAAATTCAGGGAACTGCCTGAGGAAGAGATGCTGAAGCTGCTGCCACGCCTTCAGGTGAGTCATACAAAATACTCATCTGTGCCACATGCCATGTCACATGGGTCATGAAGGAGAAGGTTCATGCTGCGGCATTGAATAGATCAGTCAAGCACCAGGACACATGCATGAATGTATCTACAACTATGTGTACAAGTATGTATATCCATGTGTAATGAATGCCTGTATCCATGCGTGTTATGTCTTTTTCTGAGATCTCACTCTCTAAGTCCAGGAGAGGCAATCTTGATGCATGCTTTGTAACGAAGGGTTTACAAGACTCATATATTCACTGAGACAAATTAGTGCATGTCTAATTGGGTGTGAGTCAGACTGAGTGTGATACACTCCACTGTGTAATTGTGCACGCTGGACTAAGTCAGCCCTGTCTTGTTCTTTTCATGCTGACTTGCATGGTGTGGTCCTTTAATGGTTTCAACGCAATATACAGCTGCATGGCAAAGTCAGTGATTTGTATATGTATAAACCAATGACATTGCCTAGCAGCGGTATACATGTGCATGCAAGTGTTACATCATAGATATTGTAACGCAGTATACCCTGATGTATATGCAGTATCATCGGCCAAATGTAAGTACCACATCTAGTGATGTTTCTATCTTCAGGTCTTAGCCAGAAGCTCCCCCAACGACAAATATGACTTAGTCAAGCTGCTGAAGAAGAATGGAGAGGTGGTGGCAGTCACAGGTGATGGCACCAATGACGCACCAGCACTGAAGGAATCTGACGTGGGATTAGCAATGGGCATTGCTGGCACGGAAGTTGCCAAGGAAGCTGCTGACATTGTGATCCTGGACGACAACTTCAGCAGCATTGTGAAGTCGGTGTCTTGGGGTCGCTGCGTGTTTGCCAATCTACGCAAGTTCTTACAGGTGAGGTTTTCTGATGTATTGTTGTTTACAATCAATGTTGTGCTATCTCGGCACTGATTGTTTGCTGTCCAGGTGACAGCAACGCAGGCTCAGCTCTCTGGACAAAATGCTTTCCAATGGTGCTGTTGTGACTGTTTTTCCATCATGATTTGATGATTTCATGACTGGAATTTGGAAAGTGGCAACCGCTTTCAGGTGGTACTCACTCAAGTCCTTCAAAGTTTTTGCATGAATGTACATATGAGTTCACTTGGAAGAGGTGCACACATTAGTAGCAATTCTTGCACATGGCGCATTTTGGTAGCATGCCTCTTGTGAGAAGGTGGAATTTGAAGATTAGGTGACAGTGTGAAGGTATCAGCAAGATCTCTGTGAAACAGGGCAGCAGCCATCACATAGCGCATGGTGGTATTTGTTCCCTAAGGATGGGTGGGATTTGCATGATAAAGATCAGGTGACAATGTAAAGGTGCCAGCAAGACCTGTGTCACCTGACAAAGCAGCCATCAGTAATACTAAACACAAGCAGTCCTGCCCTATAACCTGGTGTCTTGCCTCAGCTTGTAGGCATACTTGTCATGTGCTGAATGTTGGACCAGAGCAGCGAGGGACAATTCTCCCAACAAAGAATATCTTCTCTCAACAAGAAGGGGATCAAAGGTATCCCCGTTTAGTGCATGCCGTCAAGTATGGCAAATACTGACAAAAATGTCTTGTCGTGCAGTTTCAGTTGACCATCAATCTGGTTGCACTGGTGGTAGCCTTTGTGACAGCCATGGCAACAGCAAACTCTGACAAAACTGTGTGTCATGCAGTTTCAGTTGACCATCAATCTGGTTGCACTAGTGGTAGCCTTTGTGGCGGCCGTGACAACCGGAGAGATGCCCCTGAATGTGCTGCAGCTGCTGTGGGTCAACCTCATCATGGATGCCCTGGCAGCCCTAGGTAAATTTTCTCTGCCCATGCACTATTTGGTTTATTTGGTATTTTTTCATTGATTTGTATTGATATGTCGGCTCACAGGACTTGTGTTTGGGCACACCTAGTAGGTACCTGGCAAGAACAATTGGCTGGAACGCCTGTAAATTATTATTGTTATTTTCATTGATTGTATTCTATTGTTTTACCCAGTAAGTCTGCATGGTTCAACTCTTTGGAGTCCGTCTGACAGAGGAAATTGACAACTACCAGATGGGGTTGGACTTCTTGTTAGACAATCAAACTGTTATCTTGGACTTCTGTAGACTTACTGTGATATGCTGCTAGATTATCTCAGCTTGTGCGTCAAGCGAAGTCTGCAGCACTGGCTTTGAAGGCAGCCCCCTTTCCCCCAATCCCCCGTCCCCCCCCCCCACACCCCCGTTTTGCCACCCCCGACTGTCTTTGCCTGCAAGATCCTGAACATAATGTGACTCGCTGACTCATCCAGATGTCGAGATGGCCTCACTAAGGCATGTCTGTGTGTATGTCTGCAGCTTTGGCTACAGAGGACCCCTCCCCTGATTTGTTGCTGGAGACCCCCCATGGGCGCACCGAGCCCCTCATCAATGGGGCCATGTGGACCCACATTATGGTGCAGGGCATTTATCAGGTCCCCATTCCTTGAATGTGCCCTAAACCACTCCCAATGCTGCTTTCCGCACCAGCATAATATCTCAGTTTCATCGGTTACTTGTTGTTTGCAGCCTTGCATTTACGCACATGAGTACATGTACGGCTGCTTGTCTCATGACTGATATCCTGAGAAGAGATGCTTGCTGTTGCCCCTCTGTGTTACCCAAGCCAGATCAGAACGTATTGCAACGAAATGCACGCTATGATCCAAGCATATCAATAGCCGGTGCATGCATCGCAATTCGCCACAAGGCAGAAGCTGTGCATCAGCTTCATGAGATCAATGTATTCATGTGCTGTGATCAAATGCAACAATTGCGCCTTCCGTGGCAGCAAACGCAGTGTATCTATCATGTTGCAGGTCTTTTGGTTGATGCTGATTTTCTATGGAGCCCCCGCAAGGCTGCCAGCATATGACACCACCCCCAGTGCATGCCCCACCTACACCCTGGTCAACATGACAAGGGCACCCCCCTTCAGCCTACAGACAGACATCCCTGTGCCCAACCCCAGTGGGGTAGACCTGTGCTGTGTGCCTGGCAGCCTTGAAGACCCCTGCTTGGTTCAAGATGGTGGAGTCTACCTGGAAGGTAGAATTGTTGACCTCTGCATGTGCACTGAAAGTGTCTGCTGCTGCACAAGTGGGTTGTGTACATGGCAGACCCATTGTGCTGGCCCTTGCTTTGTTCGAGATGATCCTGAGGATGTCTATTTACACGGCATGTCATCAAGTTCATGCTTGTGTGTTGAGATTGCGCTACTGACAACATAGATCTGACAGCTCATGCATGAAAGGAACGCTGCGAGAAGAGCACCGCACAGCACAGATCTACAGAGCAGCACATGCTGTTGCAAACCACTTTTCCATGCAGGACCTCACATTCAATGCAGGAACTTAGTTTGTATCTACACAAGCCATGATCAGCAGGCCATCCTTGGCTGACTGCTCATCCCTTCCTTGGCGAGGTCGGGCATGATTGGGAAAGGCTTTTACAATTTCGGAAACCAAGCAATCTGACAAAGAGTTTCTATTCTAAATGTCATACGTTTTTGTCATCTCCCAAAAGACAGTGGTGATTCATGTTGCCTTCTGCAGGTGAAACACCACTTTGCAGTGTCAACGGGGATGGGGAGTGCAGCATTGGTGCCCCACAGAGTGGTGAATACTGCAGTGGGCGTGACAACAATACTGACTGCCCACGCTTTCGGGACTTTGAGGCTTTGTACATGAGGGGAGAGCAGCAGCTGGCCCAGCGCAAGGCAGAGGCCACTGCTGCCACCAACTCCCTTGTCTTCAATGCCTTCATCTGGCTTCAGGTCTGCCCTTCAAATTGACCTTTGTGTTGCCGTCCGAGTTGCCCTTTGTGTTGCCTTTGGTGCTGCCCATTCACTGGTGCTTCCTCTTGTTTGTCTGCCCATAGGTGCCTTGTGTCTGCCCCTTGAATGCGCTTCAGCTTGCCAGTCATTTCTGCATGAGGTCATTTTGCACTTTGTTTGCACTCTGTTTGCACCTCTTCTGCACCTTGTTTGCCTTTACCTGTGCCTTTTGCTCATTGGCTTCATAGCACTAGCTTGTGCTGTTGGTGTGCCAGCTGGAACGGTGAGCAGTGGTTGAGAGATACATTTTCTAAAGGGTTTACTTGAACATGTTAGCTGGCATGTGCAACATGCCACAGCCAAGTTCAACACACACATTTCAAGCAGATGTTGAATAAAAATCACTAAATGCACAGTGTCACACTGCAATGCACACACATGGCTGGGAATGCTATTGTCACTATCCTGAATGCTGTACTTGGCCTTGCAGATCTTTAACATGCTAAATGCCCGCAAAATAAAGCATGAATTCAACATCTTCGTTGGACTGTGGAGAAGCCGAGCTTTCCTATATGTCTTCACCATCATAGTCAGCCTCCAGGTCATCATCATGCTGACACCAGTCGCATCCTTCTTCTCGGTGACTAAACAAGCCGGCAGCGAATGGTTGTTTGCTCTGGTGATTGGTTTTGGGTCTCTGCTGGTGTCTGTTGCCACAAAAGCTGTTGTGCGATCCTTAGTGTGTGGCGGCTGGTGCCCTCCAAAGATCAAATTTGCTCAGGGTGGGTCATTTCATGAAGAGCAATCTGGCGAGACAGAGATGACTGCTGCTGACAGAGGATCACCTAGCTTGCATCACCAGGCACTTTCGTTTTCCAAGCACTATAGCTCTGTTCCAAACCGAGATATGGACCAACAGCACCAGAGCAATGAAGACAGTCCTCATGAACCGGCTGACATGGAAAAAGCTTTCAGTGGCAGCAGCTGACATGACCACGTGACTGTAGCTAGATTTTGGTTTTTGACTGGGGCTTTTACCGGGTGTTTTGCCTGTTTTGCCTGTTTGCCAGCATTATGCAGTTGTGATTGAAGCAGACCTCAGTAGTTCTTGAGGTAGTCTATGACGTCGCACGGCCAGGTTGTTTCGGGTATTGCGCAGCTCGCCCATGAAGCGTGTAGCAGGTTGTACTGCTGAAAGCACAGCTGCTTGCTGATGGTGTAGCTGCTGCAATAGACTGACTTCTGGGAGCGTCTGTTGCAGGTGATGGTTAGTTCAGCTATTTATTGAATGGGTGCACTTTGCCCCTCTCCCCCCCTTTTTGTGCAAGCGAGTATGCTATGTAATTGGAAGTAGGTGAGAGTGGACAAGTCTGCAACCTATACGCAAGTCAGATTTTAGACTCTGCGGTATTGATGTCATTGGTAAGGGGACCATCTGACCATACAGGCCTATTCAATCAAACCTGGAAGGAACGATGGGATTTCTTTCTTGTAGCATCCTCTCTCAACACCTTGCCCCCAGTGCTTAAACAGAGCATGGAGTGTCAAAGTGGATGCCGTATCCTGACCAGGTTTGGCCTCTGCATCAAGCTTGAGGCACGTCAATTGTCGGGTGACACCACAAAGCTTGACACAGCGTGCTGTGCTTTAGCTAGCAGCAGTAGCCTATCAGTCACGACTCAACTCAATACCTCATGATTTACATCGCAGCTGCCGGCCTTCTTACAGAGTACGCATAATGTAAATGATTGTTCGTGCACTTCAAAGTATACGCTGTTAATGCAGACACTGCTGGGTAAACGAGGCAATGTTGAGACATGGCAGACCGTGGGCCTGTGATCTATCCTAGAAGCGAATCAAATACAGATGTACTGCCAGATCAACAAAACAAGGACAGCAAAAACAGAACAGCAGAGTCAGGATACAGGTATGCCAGCAGGATGAACGCACTCCTGATGGGTGCACTGCACCAGTGGCATGGCAAGAATACAACTACATCCTAGCCCCTCAAAAACATCAGTAGGCATAGCAACTGTCAAGCTGTCATGCATTTCTGTGACCCTCACAGACAGCAGGTGCGCTGGACACTCCAGGCTGCGATGTGCCAACAGGCACACCAGAAAGCACTAAGGAAGCTGGCAAAGCCATCACAGGCATCTGCTGGGTCAAGCTTAAACCAGCCCTGGACTGATCCATCAACTGATTGCCCAGTGCTGCTAAGCCAGGCTGAGATATGCCAGCTAGATTTGAAGCACTGATTTGCACAGCCAAGGGGGCCAAACTTGCAAGAGCTGCTTGTGGTCCAAGGCCGGATGTCGGCGCCTGCAGAAAGCTGACCCCTGTTGGCAGACTGGGGGCAGCGCTGACTGACCCTGATTGAGGTTGCTGCCACAGCTGTGGTGCTTGAGGCGGCTGCTGGTGCGGCTGCGGCAGCAACTGCTGTCTCTGCTGCTGCTGCTGCTGTAACTGCGGCTGCTGCTGCAACTGCGGTCTCTGCTGCTGCAGCTGCAAAGCACCACACGGCAGCTGCTGACTTGTACCAGCCATGCTTGTGGGTTGTGGATGTGGGTTTGGCATCCCATGGGAGGTGATACTGGTAGCTGGCTGTGCAGAAGTAGCCTGAAGAGGGCGGACCTGCTGTAGCTGCTGTTGGGGTTGCTGCTGCTGCTGCTGTTGAGAGATAGCATGCTGTTGATGTTGCTGAGAGATGGCATGCTGGGGCACAGCTTTGGGAACCTGTAACAGCTTCAGCAGGGCTTCGTTTGCCGCCTGCAAGCAAAGCAGGGTTTGACAAAGTGGGTGATACTGGTGCTCGATGTCAAAAATACGTCAACAGAAGAACACAGGACTGTTAGCAGGACAGTCAGGAGGACTGTCGCAGAGGACTGTTAGCAGGACAGGCAGGAGGACAGTTAGCAGGACAGTCAGGAGGACAGTTAGCAGGACTGTGAGCAGGACAGTTGGGAGCACAAGTCCTCTGCTGTGTGATCTACCCTGACTCACGTTGTTTGCAAGACTTGACCTGGTACACGGTCAAGCCCTTGTTTGCAATGCACAGCATGCTGCCCACCGACAGGGCAAGCAATGGCAACGCCCACCCAGCTTGCTGCTGTGTCAAGAATTCGGAATTGCAGACCTGTGCTTGTGTGACCATGTGAATCATATTTCCAAACATGAGGCATGCCATGTCAATGCCTCTAATCATGGTGTTCCAGGTATGCAAAAGGACTTGCACATCACATAGCACTCCATACCGCATATCCAATTCATGCACATGGCGCTGAGGCCATGCAGGTCAGAGGCATTGCATACCTGCACCCCCTCCCTCTTGGCAAACTCTGCAACGGTGGTGATGTGGCGCAGTATGGGTTTGGCATAGCTGCCGCAGCCTTTGGTGGCTGCTGTCAGGATGTCAATGGCCTCCTGCAGACCCACCTCCACTGCCCAACTGCCCCCCTCTTCTGCTGCATTACACACACTGCGTCCAGTCAACTTTGCCACTTCATTCCAACATTGCAACAACCCACTCATGTGTGCCTCCCAAAGGGGTGCAGCTACCATCGTCTTACTGCGGGGTCTGCATACTGAAAGCCCGTGTTGACAGTATTGACAGGACCATGCTGCAAAATCTTGCGCGGCATCAAACAACTTTCTGGCCTGTTGTAGTGCAACTAACAGGGGAACCTTACTTGCTTGAAGGTCAACAAAAGTATACACAATTGGGAAAAAGGCACTGCTTGGGTGCAATCAAATGGGTAAAGGCCCTGCTTGGGTACAATTCTCCCGAGGGAGGCAACTTTGCGCAGTTTTGTTACCCTCACCTTGAGTGAGTGACCCATTGCCTTTGCTCAAGACTGGGTCTGCAAGGCCAACAACCCCTGTAACCAGCCCTGCGCTGACCCCCATAGCGACCCCAGCCTCCTGACCGGTGCCAGCTGGCAACAGCTCCTCTATGGAGTCTATGAGAGCTTCTGGATCAGCTGCGGCTAGCTGCTCCAAGTCTTTGACTGCTTTCTCAGCACCAGACACCACTGAGGGTATCGCAAAGGGGCCAGAAACTCCTGACGTAAGCAATTGGTTCAGCGACAAGCCATGCGCTCACATGTCCATGTGAAGGCATGTATGTACTGCGAGGGTGGAGGGTGCTGTGCTGTACAGCTGGGCAGATACGATGGCCTGGCCAAATGATCAATGACACACAGGCCATATGATGATGAACAAAATGCTATAAGCTAACATGCTTGCTATGTACGAAGAAGACCTGCACATACATTTGTACAGACAGATGCTCCAGGAGATAGAGTCTTGATGTGTACAAGGATGGCCTGCATACCAGCTTCACAGACAGACAATCCAGCAGAAAGTCTCACAGGGAACACAGCAACATGAATCAACCCACCGGATGAAGAAGCATGGGTGGAGAAGATGCCTGGCCTTTGTGGGTTCTGTAAGGGGCCTCCTGGAAGGGCCCTTGCAACAGGCACCACAGCTGCGGCCGCAGGTGCAGTTGAAGCTGTAGCAGCAGCACCAGACGACAAGGATGTGGTAAGCATGTTTCCACTCTGAGATGACAAAAGCGGTGACTGGGACTGTGACTGAGACTGAAGCTGGGGGTGAAGCTGTGAAGGAAGCTGAGGTTGTGACTGTGGAACGACAGGTGGCTGGGTGGGTGCAGCAGGAGCAGGGGTCACAGCAGGGGTGATGGAGGGGGACTGGGAGGGTGAAGGGGGCTTGCTAGCTGCAGCAGCTTGGGTCTCTGCTGCTGCAGCAGCAATAGCCTGACTGAAGGCCTGTCTCAGCTCCTGAAGTAACACAGACGGATCAGTCATTGGGCCCCCATCTCAAAGTCAGGGGGGTGTAGCACCCCCCACACAGTGCTGCAAATGGGTTTGCATAAAGAGGCAGAGGCTAAAATGATTGCACGCTCTGGCACAGGGATCTGATTAAAGTGCTGTCATCTCAAACGGCTGTTGTAGATGACTTGCCTTCCTTCATTTGGCAGTTATGCCTAAACCATTACATGACCTTTGACCTGGGCAGGCAAGCAGGCTGCAGGGCAAGGCCGCATCTGACCCCTTGACCCTTCCATGCCCTTACATGTTCTACCTTTCATGCCCTTACATGCCTTTAACCCATCTCTTACACGCGAAAATTCAAACCAGCAAGCTGCGTCCAACATTGGTGTGATGAGAGGCGCACCTGACAACCTTTCCATCAATCAGTAGGATGCAACCACAGAATATGCACAGTAACATGTATGGTGATTTGCTCAGTGCCATGCATAGTAACGTGCACAGTAACATGCACAGCAACATGGTCAAGAATGAAAGAAGTTGAGCATAGGCAATGCCAAGTGACCTTAGGTTGCAGAGCAGCAGTGCCTTGAACCAGGTCCACCAGCCTGAGCTTCAGGCGCACCACATCCAGACTGGCCTTATGAACCAGCTGGACGCCCCGCCCACGGCCTGGCACAGCTGTGGTGTCGGCGGCTGCAGCTGCGGCCACAGCTGCAGCAAACTGACCCGGCAGCAGCGAAGCAAGCGGCCCCATTTGTCTGCTAGAAGCTGCTGCCGAAGCTGCCATGGGAAGTGACGATACCGTGCTGATTGGGACTGACGCACGGCTCACATTACCTGGTGATGGAACATTTCCTGATGCAGTCTGACCGCCTGATGGCCCTACGGTGGCAGTAGAGACAGCAGGCTGGCTGCTCTGCATGCTTTGTGTCTGGGCACCAGCTTGAGCACTGGTCAGCTGTGGCGGCACAGCAGCAGGTGCTGCGGGAGCTGTGGCCACCGCTGGCAGTACTGCAGGAGGTTGCAGAGCAGCAGTGGCTTCAACAGCAGGCTGGACAGCGACACTGCTTGATGCTGGCGGTGGCATGGGGTGGCTTGGCTGCCCAGCCAGAGCAGAGGCAATCTGCAGAGAGGCAGTGGGTGGGTACTGCATATGAGCAACCACAGCTGTTGGCTGAGGAGCAGCGGTGGCGGATGGGTGGAAAGGCACAGTGGAAGCAGCTGTGAGAAGTGGCCCAGCGGGGGCAGGAAGACTGGGAGCTGTGGCAGCAGCCGGAACAGGAGGTCTGGCAGCAGCTGGTGGGGGAGTGGGGGGGAGGCGGTGGTAGATTTGGGGGGCCAGGGCAGCCTGCCTGGCCCTGACAAGCATCAGGAAGCGAGCCCGGCAGTCGCTGGCAGACCGCTTCTTTGCCTGTATGGCAAACTTGTCTACATGTCAGAACTATTCACGCTGTACAACAGAGCATGGCATAACACAGTGGGCAGCGTAGAAGCTGTGTGCAGAAAAACGAACCAACATGATGCTGATGACAAGGCAGGAGATGCACTGCTGGTGCACCATCTGGTGTACTTTGAGGCTCAAAGTTTGAGCAACCTATCCTGCATACAGTGGGGAATGATGCACTCTGTGTCATGGTTGCAAGCTGTACCTGTTGTGCAGCGGTGGTGACAGCCGCAGCTGTGGTCGCAGTTCCACCAGCGGCCATGACATCAGATGCAAGCTGCCAAACATCCTCGCCCACTGCCGCAGTCTTGGTACCCCCAGCGCCCTGGCCAGGCCCAACACCAGCAGAACCAGCCCTAGCAGCTGGGGCAAACGCCCTGGCAGCCTGTGGCATGGCTGCTGTTCCTGAGACCTGCTGCTGTTGACTGACCGAGGCAGGTGTTTTGTATGCAGCAGCAGAGGTCTGAGCAGGAAACACGGTTGGTGCCAGCTGTACATTGCTGCTGCTTGACATCGGTCTAGACGCTGCAGTGGTCCCTGGTAGCGCTGCAGATGGCGTGGCTGGCAGTGGGGCAAATCCAGGCTGGGGGGGTTGGCCACCCAGGCCAGCAGATGTGCTTGACAGCTGTGGTGCAGCAACACCGGGCACCAGCACACCAGCTGTACTGCTTGGCGCCTGAGAGACTGCTGCTGCGGACATGGTGGGGATCCCTGAGTGATGTGCAGCAGTCGCTGCAGCACTGGTAAGCTGAGAGCCAGTGGTGGCCACAGCCGAAGCTCTTGGTGGCATCTGTAGGATGCTGGCTTGAGGCACAGTGGGCACTGGCCGGGTCATGCCTATGGACACATTGCCTGTGGCAGCTTGGCCAGCACCACTGCTGGAAGCTGCCATGGTGGCAACAGCAGCGGTGGGAGCAGTGGTCACAGCTGGAGCGCTTGCACTCTGTGCCGAGACAGGCGCTACAGCTGCTGTGGCAGGTGACGAGGCAGCTGTGGAAGTTGGGTGGGCAGGTGGGTGACTAGCTGGTGGCAGCGGCTGTCCAATCAAGGCTGTTGGCGAACTCACACTGCTAGCCTGCTGGCCAGATGGCCTAGGGGCAGTGTTGATGCCACCGCCAGCACCAAAAGCTGTGGCTGTGGCTGTGGTCATGTAGGATGACGGCCTGGCAGCCTGAGCAGTGGCCATGGGCTGGGGCCGTTGAGAAGGTGCCCCTGCGGGCTGCTGTGGGTTGGAGTTGAAGGTAGGTGGGGAGGGGCAGGGGGCGGTGGGGTGGCTGCCTGGGGCGGCATCTAGAGGCAAGCCCAATGCAGCAGTGATTGCTGATCGCACCATTGCGCACAGCACCAAGTCTTCTGCTGCCTGCACAGGCAGATGAACTGAGGGCAAATTTCATGCTACAATGTTCAGCAGCAGTCTGGAAGCTGGTCACTGCACACTTGATGTCTGCAGCAGTTGCATCGAGACAGCTGCCATGTTTGATGGTTGCTGCTGAGCCCATGGACTGTGCACAAGACGCTACTTGCTTTCTTGATTACAGCACTAATTTGTAATTTGCTCAGAGCATTGTCTCAGGCGCAAACAAAGTCTCTCATGTAATTGCCGTTGGCAAAACTTGCCAGTATCATGGTTGCAATATCATGGTTTCATTATCATGGTCTTGTTACTTAGGTTTCTTTACCATGGTTTGATGTCAGCATGGCCATTGAGCTGTCCCAAAACAAGCACTTGAGTAAATGCTCCCTGCACGTCAAAGATGTGCACTACAACAGGATGTCAGCTAAGAAGCACTGACCTCCCAAGGTTGCCAGATTTGGACCGGAGCCCCTCTGGCAGTGAGAGCAGCAGGGCCATGTGAGAAAATATGCCGGGGTAGCCTCCTAGCAGGTCGTGCAGCTGTCCGTGCGTTGCCACCTTCTTGTGCAGCTTCGTCTGCGACAACAAGCATGACTACTGCCTGAGTGAATAAAGCCAGGAGCCTTCTCAGCCATGAGGCATAAGAAAAAAGCGATTTGAAAAGAAAAGAGAAGACTACGCCTTTTGGCGTCAGTTAATGAGAAGCCAGGAACTATACTGGGCTGTACAGGCATGAGCCATAAGCAGCGAATGATACACAAAGCATGATGGGAGTGTGCAAGCCTGCTTGTGTCTGCAACTGGTTATGAGGAGAGACATGCTGCTTGAGAGACAGCATGCAAGTCATGCAATGACTCGGTGTCATCGAAACGAAAGGCTGGGTGTGCATTGGCCTGCTCCAACTTGCTGGACATGGTGGGAACGCAGCACAAGTACTACCCGAAGACTTTGACTGTGCACATGTTGCTGCCAAACCAATGCATTCAGAGCAGCATCAGAGCAGCATAATTTGTGGAGCTGCACCTTGCTGAACAAACTAGCTACAGCAATATGGCAATTGAACAAGCAAGGTGCAGCTTCACAAACCTTGCTGCTTGGAATGCATCTGTATCACAGCAAGTATCTAAACAATGGCCTCTTAAACATCCATTACAATCTCAAGCTTGCATGCATGCAGCAATGCGATCAGAATATTGCGCATGCAAGCCTCATAAGTGCAAGAGAAGAAAGCACAGCAAGGTGAGGCAAACCTGATGGGGGTTGACGTGGGTCTGAGGAGCGGTCAGTCCTGGCAAACCTGGAGGGGCCGGTGGAGGTGAACTGAGTGCGCCGCCGCTTGCCTGCAACTGGTGACAATGGGTTCGAGCCTGTGGCACACACTTGCACAGTCAGTTTTGTGCGGTTAGCATACTGAACGTGCTTGCATGTGATGATGATGCGCATCGTCATGCATCCACTGTAGCTGGCACAGTGTGAGCGCTTCAACCAGCTTCCAAATTCAGCGTTAACAGCTTGAACAGCGTTGACAGCTTCTAATTTAGCTTGGTGACGCCTGACAGCACTCTCGAGGGCCTTTCTAGCATGACACCCATGTGACTATATTGTCCTCATATCTGAATGCCCGAGAGGCTCTCTGCTGAATAGCATGAAGCACACACTTGGGATATACGCACATGCTGTTGACAAGTGCAACTCAGGCTCCCAAGATCAGACATCAACCTCAAGTGTGTTGCCGCACATATGTGACACATTGAGTAGATGCAGGTCCACATCAGCTGCAGATGGGCACATGCACTATGCCTGGCATCCATGCAAGTCATGCCATGCTGCTATTGGCAGTGTACATAAATTTAACTAGCAAAAACATACATAGGTATATATGTACTGACATTCTAACTCATGATGCACATACATATAATCGTATAGCTTGCATAGTGAGACCTGAAGCAAAAGAGGAGTCGTGGATGTAGGCTGGCTCTTGCTTGAAGCGCATGCCGCGTCCTAGAGGGCGGTCTTCATCCAGCTCACGCTTCCCTGCCCACCTGCTGCCTGCAACACCATCTATGCCTTGTGCATCACTCCCTAATCCCTAAACCCTGAACCTCCCTAAACCCTAAACATACATACATATATCTCTCTCTGCCTTGTGCATCAGTCAGCACGGAGACGCTGGTCGTAATCAGTCACTGCTGAGGCATTGGTCATGATCAAATTGATGCTGTGACATTAGTCACACGCTTGCTCATACACAGTCACACTGTTAACCAGTCAGGTGCTTGCTTGGTTGCAAGGCCGTCTGCTTGTCTTAATCCTGTTCAAACATGCTACCTGAACTCCCACATCACCACTCTGCAAAGTGGCACTGCAAATCTCAAGATAAAGCCTGCTCAGACTCTGTCAGACTTGATCTTGAGACCTGAGATGCCGCTTTGCAAAGCAGAAATGGTGGACTTGAAGTGTGACCCAAGTTTGACTGGTGACAGCATCTGTTTCCATTTGTTGTCGCATGTGACACACACTCACTCACTCACACACACACACTCACAGACAGACACACACAGCACTTCTAGAGTCGGCTGCAGTGCGCTGTGCTCACTCAAGTGAGCCAGGGCATCTGAGGCGCACGATCCAGACCAATGCACCTTCCTCTGTACTCTGCCACAGTGTGGGGTTGCAGAAATCTGGGCAGCCTGCTATAATCCTTGGCTTCTCATTAGATTGACGCCAAAAGGCATAGTCTTTTCTATTCTCTTCTTTTTGAGGTTGCAGGAGGCATACCTCTGTATCTAGCAACTGGGGAGTCAAACTCCTCGGAGTCACTTGAGGGGCTGGCGGCTCTGGAGCGCACAGGTCTGGGCGCAGCCTTGCGCTGTGGCCTGGCAGCCAGCCGCTCCTCTTCCTCTGCCCTGGCAGCTGCTGCCGCAGCTGCTTGCTCCTGCAGATGCACCAGCAAGCACTTGATGGAGATGTGAATGTTGTGCGGGAGGGAGACGTTGTGTTACAATGCTGACTGCCTTCTGTCCTTCCTGGATGCTTGACGTTGTCAACAAGTCAAGCTCTCAAGTTCACAACACACATCTGTTACATTTGTTGCAGGCCTTCTGCTGTTGCTGCTGTTGCAGGCGCGTTGCTGCTACTGCACGCTACTCAGCAGCTGAAGCCCAGTTGAGACAAGGTCTGCTCACCTCAAGCTGCTCCATCAGCAGGCGCTGCTCTTCTTCAACAGCCCTCTGCTGTGCCAGGGCCGCCTCCACCTGTGCTTTATATGCCGCATCTGCTGCTGCCAGGTCCCACTGAGCTGCCCTCTCAGCATCACCTTCTTCATCCATGTCAGCCTCCTGTAAGCAGTTGCATGAGCTCTTTTCAATCCCAGAAAGTCTACTGTATTTGAGGAACGTCATCCCTAAACTGGGAATCTAAACTCAGAAACGTCTGGGGACAGAAAAATGCGTTTTTACATTGTGGAGATGTTTTAGGCGTCATCAAAACGACGTCTTGAGTTCCTCTCTAGGAATGATTTCCCAGGAGTAGGGGTAGGTACACTTCGTCTTTGCGTGGAGAAGGGTTGAACGTGAGCGGCATATGATGCTCATGGAGGAGAAGAAGATTGGGATCATGGCAAGGAAGGAGGAAGGATGCAGGACATGTCTGCTGCTGCCAAAGGCAATATTTTGCCATCCTCTCAGCTTCACTTTGCTGATCCGCCTCAGCTAGTACAAGCAACAAGCAAGGCCACATGCTGAACTGACAAGCAGGAAAGTACAGAGGACGGAAGGAGCCAGGATTGCTGAGGGCTGCATATGCCATTGGCAACGATGTAGTGATGATTTTGTGATGATGTATTGATGACATTGACTGTATATCTTGAGCATGCATACTTTCCAAATTGCAGATGCATCATGAAATGCAACACACACTGCAGTGTTCAGAAAGCAAAGACCATACCTGTTGCTCTTGGATGCGCTCCAGGTCTGCCATGTTCCACTCCTGCTCTTGCATCTCCAGCTGCTCGGCTTCAGCAGCAGCGCTCTCGGCTGCAGTCTGCCGTTGCATCTGCGCAAACACAGCGATGTTGCTAATTTGGAGACAAAGAGAGTGAGTGAGACAGACAGACATGCAAGATCTGCATGTGAGCTGCATGTGAGCTGCATGCAGCAGCAGCAGCAGTGGCAGCAACAGCAGCTATTTGCTTGACCTGTGCCTGCCATCGTGCTTTGACATGACAGATATGCAATGTGGCTGCTTATATGCCCCCACACTGTCCTGGATGCCATGTCATGCATGTGATTTGACAAATACGGTTTGAGGTGACCACAGGCCAGTTTCAGTGATGCATTGCGGTCAGTGTATCAGAGTGTATGCGTCGAACATCAATGGCCGCAATGCAGACAGTTAGCAGTACACTGTGTCAAACAGGAAGTGTTCTGTAGATCGGCCTGCAACAGGCAGCAGGTACAAGAGTTACAGCTCTTCTACACAGCATCAAACAGTGTTCATAGAAGCAAGCCAGTTGGTGGTGTCTTGCTTAGATTTGCCAAGAGGCTACGGCGCTTGATAAACTCAGCACCCACCACGTGTGAGGTTGTCAGCTCTTTTCAATCCTGAAACGTCTATTTAATTCAATGTGTCATCACTACCTTGGAGATCGAAATAGAGAACTTCTGGGGACAGTAAAAACGACATTCCTACATTGTGGAGATGTTTTAGTGCAGCATGCCTGACCAGTGTTGCAGTCTAGAGCCATGGCCTGATAGCCGACTGCCATCAGCCCATCAGCATTCATGGCACTGACACACAGTGTCCGTGACAGACACACAGACACACGGTGTCCATGACAGACACACACACACACAGCGTCCATGACAGACACACAGTGTCCGTGACAGACACACAGGATCCCACCTCTTCTAGGAAGCGCACAGCATACTTCTCCACAGGCCTCAGAGTGGTTTCCAGGTTGGTAAGTGCGTCCTGTCCTGACACCTGTCCCCCGCCAGCCATCTGAGCCACATCCTCCATCATTTCATCCTCGTCAGCGCCGGCCAGGGGCACTAAGGCAGTGGATGGGCCAGGCTCTGAGGGGGGGCCGGGGCGGTCTGGGTCTGCTGCTGTGGATGTGCTCATGGGAATGGAGGCTTCACGAGGCCTGCTGTCTGATGGCTCCCTGAAGAAAATGAAGGTTCAGGTAAGAGATACAGCTTCAGTCTTTTAGCTGAAGCTATGGGCGTAGCTGTGTGCTTCAGGAAAACGTGAGGGTTTAGCTGCAGTTACATGCATGGAAAGAAACAAGAGGTGCTAAGTTACACAGGTTCCAATCACTGACTGGGGCCGGGGGCGCCGGGGGGTTGGGGGGGGTGGGGTGCCTCACTTGATGAGAAACATTTTACGCTGGTTAACATTGAGTGGTTGTAGTAACATGTGACCATGAGTCTGGCCATGTAGTCACATGGCCATGACAAGCCATAGCTCCTGAGGATGTGCACTCTGCTTTCTCAGAAATGACCGCTTGACAGAATCAAAAATCCAATGCAATGCACTGCAATGCAATGCACAGCATTGTGAATAGGCTGGAATACAGTCTGAGCGCCTACTTGTTGTCATCAGCATCAGCGTCCTCTTCTTCTGCTTCATCACCAGCTTCAGCGCCTGCCACCTCCCCAGCAGCCTACAATAACAACAACGTCCTCTGTTTTTCTCAACACAAACGTAATTTCTTCAAACTTTTCCTCTGGAAAACCTTCGATAAACAATTATATTTCGGCGGTCATCATCAGACCACACTGCTGCTGATGCTGACCAAACCTGTGAATCACAGCTGGTGCATATGATCAACACATAAAAGGCACACAGTGACTTGCAGCTGTCAAGTGTAGCAGAGCTGAGGGTACAGACACATTGCTGGCATCAGTGTTCAGGCTGGTCGGCAAGATGCCCATCATGCTCATCGTGCCCACTGTGACCGGCACATCTGGGCTCACAACCAATCCAATGCACGCATCTGGGCTCACAACCAGCCCGATGCACAAGGAGAGAGAAGTACCAGACACTTCACCGCAGAGGGGCTCCTCTCTGGCAAAGTGTCTGATCCTTCTCTCGTCTTGTGCATGGGGCTAGATGTGAGCCCAGATGTGCCGGTCACATTGGGCACGATGAGGCTCTTGCTCACCGACCTGAAAACTGACGCCAGCAATGTGCGTTTTGCCTCAGCTCTGCCACATCAAGCCACTGCTGGTGCATGCATGGCCATGTGACCCAGCACTAGTCAGGCATGACCATGTGACCGAGCGCTAGTCAAGCATGCAAAATTAGCCCTATATCTTTCCCTGAGCCAAAGCTATAAAGCAAGCAGCAGCATGATGGCATGCATACACAGCATTGCGCAATGAGCTGTTCCTGATTTCATCGACTGCTGTCATTCTCGGTTTTGCCCTTAACCATTACTATTGGCATCATTACGAGTGTTGTTACTTTGAGTACCTCATCTATCTGGATTGTTTGAGAAACATCTCATCAATCAAGGTGAGGATGACAGAACTCACTCGAGCTGCAGGCTCCATTGTGAACTCTGCCAGCTCAGCAGCGTTCTCCTGTTCTAAGGCGGCAGCAGCTGCAGCATCGGTTTCATCCTCCACACTGCGCATTGCAGCCTGCATTTCCTCTGCTGACAAGCCGCCACCAGATGTCACAGCTGTGGCAGTGGCTGTTGCTGTATTGGTTGCGCCTGTATGTGATCATCACCGTCAGTGGCATGAAGCGTATGCTGTCGAAGGAAAAGAAGATAAGTTTGCGCTTTTCAGCAATCGCAATGGGAGCCTCCTAAGGCGGCAGCTCAGAGCTATGCTGTCAAAGTCTGGGACAGCTTCTTTGTGCAATGTCTCTGTCTCAGTGATATTGCTCTGCACATTGCCTGGACCAGGTGCTCAGTTTGACAGACCAAGCAGGTTGTTGTGTGAGTCATGGTGCAAGGATGTCACTTTGTGCTCAGAGTCCAAAGCACGTCTCTGCAAACAATCCTGTCAGTTTCTGCAAATTATTCAAGAGATTGAAACCCAGCGCAACTTTAATACTCTGCCAGGGCTCATGTGAGTGTCTAGCACCCATTGAACCCAGGTGACCCTAGTCCACATGTAAACATGCAAACTCAAGTCTGACACGTTCTGACACAGTGAACGTCTGAAGCAGTCATCCTGCAGAAACCCCTGCTGTCTCGCCCCCCCTTGGCTCACCTCCTGGCTGGACCCCCAGCAGCTCCTTGGGGTTGAACTTCTGCAGAAACTCTGTGTTGAAGCCGCCAGATTGGATGGCAAGGTGGTCCAGCTGGCGCTTCTGGTCGCTCTTGGTCAGGATGTTCTCCTCGATGGTTTTCTCGCTGACCAGACGGTAGATGTGCACTTCACGCGTCTGACCAATACGATGGCACCTGTCCTGGGCCTGAGACAGTAAGCACAACACAATATGTTTTACAAATATGACCACGAATACGTTGTACAAATACGTTTTACACATATTGTCAGTGCACATGCATGGGTTGATGAGGAAGACAACAGAATACAGAGCACAAATGCAGTGCAGGTGTAGCTAACCACTTGCAGAACAAGTGAATGATATGCATCTTGTATGTCTGATGGTTGTGGTGGCAATGCTTATGAGCAGCGATGCCTTTCCTGGGCCTGATGCGCAACATAATGGGGCGGCAAGCATGCCACATGATTGATACAGTGATGCCAAGGCTGAACTCTGAGTGCAAACCGCATGTGGCATTGCGCATGAATCATGCAGTTGTATGTGAGAGTGCGTGACAGGAGCTGTTGTGGTATGTGGTCAGTCTAGAGGTAAAGAGCTTTGAGGCACTTGTTTGTGATGATCAGAGTCAACAAATGGGCCCTCTATATAATCACAACCTTTGCTGTGTCAGCAGAACTAGCGACAGTTCTGGTAAAACTTACCAGCGAGAGAGACTATGCAAGGCGGGGAGTAAGAGGGAGTAAAGGAAACCAAACGCTTCTACAAGGCTCCTTTGTAGCTTCCATGCAATAACCGTGTCAAGACATGGTACAGCTTCAGGCGCCTGTAGCAGCTTGAGACAAGCTCAGGTGTGACATAAGGACAACAGCCCTACCTGTGCATCCATTGCAGGGTTCCAGTCTGAGTCATAGAAGATGACAGTGTCAGCTCCTGTCAGGTTCATGCCCACCCCTCCACTGCGTGTGGACAGGATGAAGACGAAGATCTTGGGGTTGCTGTTGAAGCGCTGCATCAAGATCTGCATCACCACACTCAATTTTTCAGTTGTAACAGACAGCTTTTGCTTAGGCAACGTCCTGTTTGTGTCAACAGGCTGATCCCGTGTGATCAGCCTGTTGGCAATCACAGGGTACCCACATAGAGTGTATACAGGCACAAGCAGTGCTTTTGCAAACAGCAAGCATGCCAGATGCTCGAAAGTGGCCATGAAACGGAGCATGCATATGCTTGGTGACTATATCAAGAGTTGCATTGAGCTGTGCGATGAGCTGTAGCGTACTGGGTCTTTTGCAGCTAACTACACAGATGCTAGTGCGCGTAACAATGAGGGTGACAGTAGTTGAAACGTCCGGCTTGTGATGATCTAGGTACGCGCAGGGTAGGTCTTGTGCTCTCCTGAGCAGTCTGTTCAGAGATACCTCAATAAGGTCTACGGATACAACAGTTTTCACAGTCACATGACACATCATCATTGACTGGTGTGTGCATCGCATTCACGAAGGGCTAGACGCACCTGTCGCTGCTCAGGCTTGGTGGTGCCATCCAGGCGCAGGTATGTGTAGCCATGCAGGTTGAGGAAGGCCTCTAGCACATCTAGCATCTTGGTCATCTGCGTGAAGATGAGAGCCTTGTGCCCGCCTGTCTTCAGCTGGTACAACAGCTGTGCCAGCTCCTGCAGTGAGCATTGCAAGTGAAGCAAGCCCGGGATGTGACATACGCTGACTCAAAGCTGTGAGGCACACTCTTGTGCACATTCAAAGGCATTTGTCATCTGGGTGAAGATGAGGACCTTGTGCCCGCCAGTCTTCAGCTGGTACAGCAGCTGTGCTAGCTCCTGCAGTGAGCACTGCAAGTGAGGCAAGCCCTGGCTATGTTGTACATTCACTCAAGCTATGAGGCACACTCTTGTACATGATCAGTGTCTTGGTCATCTGGGTGAAGATGAGGACCTTGTGCCCGCCACCCTTCAGCTGGTACAGCAGCTGTGCCAGCTCCTGCAGTGAGCATTGCAACTCAGGCCAGCCCTGCGCTGACTCAAACTGTGAGGCACACTCTTGTGTACATCCAACATCTTGGTCATCTGCGTGAAGATGAGGGCATTGTGCCCGCCAGTCTTCAGTTGGTATAGCAGCTGTGCTAGCTCCTGCAGTGCACAATTCAAGTGAGGCCAGCCCTGGATGTGTTGTGCATTCGCTCAAGCTGTGAGGCACAGTCTTGTGCGTAACCAGTGTTTTTGAGATCTGGGTGAAGATGAGGGCCTTGTGCCGACCAGTCTTCTGCTGGAGCAGTAGCTGTGCCATTACTCAGGTTGGCATGCAAGTATATGCCTGCGGTGCAATTGCATACAGGAATGTTTACTTTAGGGATACCAGCTGTGTACAAGCAAAAGTTTGGTGGTTTGAGTGGCCTTGGGTCTGTAAGCCTTCTGGTGCTGCAGCTGCAAAGCTTGTTGCTCTCAAGCTATGTAAGATCAGCACATATATCGGCGCTGGAGCATGTACAGTTCTGGCTTACCAATCAAGCGTCCCTGCTGTCAATTGATGCACAAGTTTCACTCCGTCAGAGTTGCTACAATATAATTTGAATAGGTGCAATCGTCAGCATACAGTTACCTAAAATGGCTCAAAACACCACCAGGTGACACATGTGTTAGCAGACTAAACAGCCAGACAAACAAAGGCAGCTCAGGAGGCATACTGGCAGCACCACCAGTAATGCTAGCTCACCTGAAGACTTGTCCTGCACATAGCTAGCTCATTATGAGCTGGAAAGCGCTTTTATTGTTATTGTTATTGTTATTGTTATTGTTATTGTTATTGTTATTGTTATTGTTATTGTTATTGTTATTGTTATTGTTATTGTTATTGTTATTGTCATTATTGTTGTTGTTGTTATTATTATTACTCTTACTGTTGTTGTTATCATTATTTATTACCATCATCATTATGATTATGACTAATATTATCATTATCATGATTGTTACCTGAAGCTTGCCACAATCACACTGCAGCAGCCGTCGGTCTGGAAAGAACAGCTGCCTTCGCACAATGGCGGTCCTGAGACTGGCAGAGCTCCGGAACCACTCCTGCTGTGCATGCTGGGCCTGCCTGGCAGCCTCCAGGACGACGGACTGGTCGGGGTGGGAGCACCAGGCGGTGGGGGGTGGGGAACGGGCTTGGGGTATGACGAACAGAAACTGCTTCATGGTGTCTTCTAAGGACTCTGCGCGCTGAGCTGCAGTCTTGATGGCTGCAGCGATGCTATTGCTGAAGTCCATGTAGCGGCTGGGCCGGGCTGCAATGAGGTGCACCTGTGAAACTGGGTCTTCCACGGTGACAGCCTGCACCGGATGTGCATACACTCTTACTTCCTGTCAATCACACAAGTAAACTAATAATATTCACAACAACAACAACAATAATTATGATAATAACAATAACAATAATGATGATGATGATGATGATGATAATGATCGTGAAGGCGATAGTGATAACGATAGTGATGATAATAATCATCATCCACATTGCAGGTGACAGGGGTGTGTAAAACACAGCGCACGAGATTAACAATTGTGCCTGCATGTGACAGCAGTGTGCAAAAGTCTGCTTTGAGCATGTTGCAAGTGCATTTTGCATGCTAAGATTATAGTGCTAAGAGGTATGGTGCCAGAAAGAGTCCTGCTGGTGCATGAACACCACCCTTCAGTACTTCACATTTTCATGCTTGAACATAAAATGGACATGAAGTGGGGAAATGGACATGAAGTGGGGACTTGAGGGTTTCCAGCTGTAGCTGCCGATTCTAGGGATCACTCAGGGTTGCAGACTACAGCATTGCACATGTACACATCTTACACATTTTGCATTTCAAGTGAACCTGCTGAGGCTACAGATCATGACAGTCCACCTGCTGATGCTACAAACCCTGCAGATCTGCAAAAGCTAGCAAGCAAACAGCTGCTCATACCCCTACAATGTCAGCAGGCCTTAGTAGGAGGGGGGTGAAGGGGGGGAGGAAGTGCATACCTCACGCACATCCTGACCATAGAGAGGTGCAGCAGCACAGCGTCGTGCTGTCAGCACAGCAGCATATCGGAGCCTGGACAAAGACCATTGCTGCTGCCGTGCGGCTTGGGCCTGCACGAACCCCTGAACCACGGCCATTGCCTGCCGGCTGGGGGGGAACCCCAGGGAGGCCTGCAGGGGGGACAAGCGCTGGCAGTTGAGCAGACGGTGCAACAAGCGGTTACAGATGTGTAGAGGTAGCAGCACGCAGTGAACGGTGTTGCAAAAGCACAGTAGCACACTGCAAGCTGGCACTTGCACTGGACCGTGCCAAGAACCCCAGGGACTCCTGCAGAGGGGCAAGTGCTGGCAGAAAAGAAAAGAAAAGAAAACTTTTCAGCGGTCATAACGGGAGCCTCCTAAGGCGGCAGCCCGGAGCCAAATGCTGGCAATTGAGCAGACCATGCAACAAGCGGTTATAGATGTAAGGTAGCAGCACACATATTTACAGATGTATGAGGCAACATCAGACAGTTGAAGGTGGTAAAGAAGTGCAGCAGCAGACTGCAAGCTGTCACTTGCACTTGAGGATGCTAAAAGTCACAGCGTTGGTCTGAGGCGTTTGGTATGCATCGCTGGAGCTGCAGTGGAATGGCTCATTGCACATGCGCCAGTGAATCGGCATGCCAGAAGGCAACTTCAAGCTGTGATCATGTAGGCAAAGCTAGCAAACAGGCAATGAGCTTATTATGGCAAGGTTGCAGAGGAGGGTTGCTAGCTGGGCTGTGCTTCGTGAAAGCCAGTCTAAAACCAGTCTGTAACCCTAAACCATGAAAGCCAGTGCATAACCCTAAACCATGAAAGCCAGACATGTGACGAGAGCCACAGCAATGTGCACTTATTGAAGTTGGCTTGCAAGGGTTGTATACCAGCAGTGTCTCATCAGTTTCTGGAATGTACTCGGTGGGGTCTCCAAGTTGTCCTTCAATCAGCTCGCTGGGCGCCATGAGGCTCTGCAAAGTATAACATGAATGAGTATTACAATATAAATGAGTACAATGTAAATGCACTGTTGTAGTGATCCCAGATCGACCATGACATGCCCCAAACACTGGCTTCAGACATTCAGTCATGCTTCTATCAGCTTTGAACATGAGACTGCATGGAATGCTGGGCAAGCCGTGATGTCAAGTAATCAATTTTCATGTTGCCTTGCTGTGAAACTCTGTTTTAAGCATGCTAGGTTCTGCTTTGTGCTTCTATGCCCACGGCAAGGGCATTTTGCTGCTGCGAATGTCTCAGCATGGGCGCATGAGATGCAGGCGCAAGATGTTCTGAAGCAGATTTGTGCTGTATTGATGCTGTGCCGTACTGTACTGTACTTTCTGCTTGTGCCGTACCTGTCTTCGCTGAGCAGCCCATACAAAGTCTGATTCTTGAGCTACCACATCTGCATTGATGCTGCTCAAGTTGATGTGGCCCCACTGGGAGGGGCTCAGGGCATGCAGGGCCAGTGAGGGCATGTGGAAGGGCAGGCCCCACATGTCGAAGGAGCTTACGATAGGCCGCCCCTCAAACAGGTCAGGGTGATTGCACACCTGCAAACGCACACGCTGTTTCAGCACCCAGACTACTATAAATAAACAACAAGTTTATAGATGCTATCAATCAGGACACGACAATGATGACATATCAAGACGACTTTCGGCGCCCAGAGTAATGCAAAAACAATAAGAGTAATGTAATACGATGTAGTGTATTACAATAGAACAATAATGATTGTACAGAATTATGCATAGTGAGTGCAGCAGCAAGGCTACCCAGTCTGATGGCAGCTCAGAGCATGCACCCATCATCCCTACATCAAAAAGCAAGCAGCTCCGACCATGCCAACATGCTCACTGTCATTCTCGCTACCATCACAATCTCCAACAGAAGTGATATTTCTGTATCTCCTAGAGCTAAGGTATCTCACTAAAGCGATAACACCTGATGTTTGTCCCAGGCAGTTTTGCTTTCATCTGTGCATTATAATCAGGACATTTCTCTAAAGATGGCAGCATTTTTGTGTCCCCCAAAAGCTGATAGTGCAGCCCTAGATCTACAAGATGTACCTTGCGCAGCTGCATGAGGACATTGATGATGCCCAGGAAGTTGGAGGAAGCTAAAGTGGCGCTGGTGTCGCTGCTTGCCATGTAGTCTTCATACAAGGTACGCTGCCGTTTGCTCAAACGGCACCTGCGTTGCATTTGCATACACGCATCACAGATCATTGTATACATGCATCACAGACCATTGTATGCATGCATCACAGGTCGTTGTATGCATGCATCACAGGTCAGGCGCTACACTTATAGCCACTCCAACAAAAAGAGAAGCTGTCAGGTCATTGATACATGCTTTGGCGGGACTGTTCTAGCTGAGAACAATGCGTGATATTTGATTCTATTGAAAGCTTTTGGCTCGAGGTGTTGCACAACCAGCATAGGTGCAGATATCATGTGTGACAGGTGAGGTCCTCTGTGACAACAAGCAACATTCCTGACTGTGACATGTGTAACACGGGTACAATGTGTAGCATGCGTGGAGCATACCGTATGACATGCTCCTTCTTTTGCGGCAGCTGCTTCTCCACATCGCACTTCAGACGCCGCAGCAGGAAGGGTCGCAGAACACTGTGCAACCTTTCCACGATGCCCTACACATATGCACAGATGCATGTTGACAATTGCAGAGTAGCGATGCAGTGCCTATCGCTGAATACATACGCACAAGTGCATGTTGACAGTTGCAGAGAAGCAACGCAGTGCCTTTGCTGAGCACATATGCACATATGCCTGTCAACAGTTGCAGAGGAGCAATGCAATGCCTATCGCTGAATGCATATGCACACGCACAAGGGAGGGAAGCCAACAAGGGGTGCATCAGCATCTATGCAGAGCTCAGGCCTTGGCGTTTTTCCCTGAAGCTTTCACAGGGAACAGTGAGAGACAAGCTCTTCTGTAGCAGTGCTCAGCAACAGACAGGCTCCATACTCTCTATGCGTATAACAGGGGTAAGATGGCAACCATCGCGGTAGCCTTGTATAGTAGGCCTATCATGACTAAACAATAACAAAAATAATACTCATGATAATGATAATAATAATAGTAGTAATAACAATAATAATATTAATAATAATACCAACAACAATAATAATAACAGGGAATCAGGGTGATGTGACAAGGCAGATGCAGGGGTGAATACCTTGTTAACTTCCTGTTGACCCTCAACCATGCCCACAAGGGGGTTGTTGACTATGCACATAACAGGCGTTTAGGGCGATGTGACAAGCAGGAAGATGCAGGGGCTGAGTACCTTGTTAACTTCCTGCTGACCCTCCACCATGCCGACAAGGGGGTTGTTGAACCAGTCCTTGAACTGGGCGTGGCTGGCAAAGATCTGAGGCATGAGGAAGTGCATGAGGGACCACAGCTCCATCAGATCATTCTGCAGCGGCGTCCCTGAACCAAGCCAAACGCGTGCTGTCAAAGAAAAGAAGAATAAGGCTTTTCAGCGATCATAACGGGAGCCTCCTAAGGCGACCGCCTGGAGCTATGGCCTATGGTCAAAACGCTTGGTTTCGTTCGCAGCTCCTACCCAGAATGCTGCTGCTTGTGCTCAAACGCATCTCCATAATTTAGAAATGCGATTTGACTGTCCCCAGACGTTTCTGAGTTTAGATTTCCAGTGTAGGGATGACGTTCCTGAACTAGAATAGTACATGTTGGGATTGAAAAGAGCTTCCAAATGACCAGATCTGTATGTCTGTGGGCTCTATTTCAGACATGCATGCCCTCTTGCTCATGACTTAGACAGTTGGAGATGTGCAAATGGCTGCCACATGGCAGTCTGACTCAGCATGGGGATACCAGGACAAAGGTAAACGACAAACTATGCAGGGTTGATCTTGCTGTCTCAAGTACAGCACCATCTAGCAGAGCTCCTAAGCTATTCCAGATACCAAATAGCTATTCCAGATACTGAGTGTTCTTGTTGTGGGCAACCGTCCCTATCCCAGTGTGGATCTCAAATGAAAAACGTTTGGGACGTTCTATATAGAGGAGATATAGCAGAGCTTGACAACCCACAAAGCTGCACACAGCTATGCGACATGCAACACAAGGACCACACTACACTGTTGGCGGAGCACAGATCACTCAGGTACAACAGGTGGGCACAGAAGCGAAGCTAGATACCAGTGATGAGCAGGCGGCGCTTGCTGTTGAAGTTGAGCAGAGTCTGCCACCTTTGGCTCTTCCAGTTCTTGATCATGTGTGCTTCATCCAGAATCAGGTATTTCCACTTCTTGCGCCTGAACATCTTTGCATCCTGCATGCACATGTGGACGGCAGATGAGTTTTGACTCCAGACACAGCAAGTGACGCTGCCAACGCTACGCAAGATCATGTGGCAACAACGCATGTGCAAGTGCTGCCAGATGTGCAGTTGCGTCTGTCGTATAACCTGCAAATGGTCAGTTGCAGCTAGAAATGGCAACAGCTTTGCATGGTCTATGCCAGGCAGCACTGTTACCAGGCATCTAGAGCTGCAATACTGTCAGCAAACAGCCTCTGCTCTTTGCAGCAGAGGAGCACATGTGCTTTTGAGTCACAGAGATTGTGTCACAAGGCGATAACTTCACATCACGTCACTCCCCAGAAGACCCAGCTGATATACATTCATGTTTGAGTCCCACAGCGTGCGACCTTTGTACAAGCAGGTGAGTACCCAAAGGATGCACTTTTCATACAAGCATGTGCAGTGTAACAAAAGCATCCCTCTTCGCACAATTATGTGGACGCAATTTTCATACATGCATGAGCTGTGAAGTCAAAGCATGCAATCCTCATACAGACATGTGCAGTACCCCTGGCGCATGCATTGCTCATACAAGCATTTGGAGTGTGCCCAAATCATGCGATCTTCCATCAAGCATGTGCAGTGCACGTGACAACTGACCTGAAGCACGAGGGTGTATGAGGTGATGCAGATGTGGAAACTAGATTGCATGCTTTGGGCACACTCCAACCGAAGCATGTGCAATGCACATGACAACTGACCTGGAGCACAAGGGTGTATGAGGTGATGCAGATGTGGAAAGCATTGGGCTTGCTCCAGCCGTGGCGCTTGGTCTTGCGCTCCTTGGCGCTGCCAAAGTAGGTGAGCAGCTTGAAAGCGGGGCACCACTTCTTGAACTCCATCTCCCAGTTCAGCATGACAGATGTGGGGACCACGATCAAGTGGGGACCCCAATCACCCCTGCACAGGCAATTTCCCTTCAGCATGAATCAAGTGGGGACCCCAATCACCCCTGTACAGGCAAGTTCCCTTCAGCCTACATCAAGCAAGAACAAAGAGCACAAGGCAGGGGTGGGGTGTAGGGGTCAAACTCTCAAGACCACAGCAGGCAATTTCCTTGATAAATGCTGATGGTGTCGCTGGTCAATGTGTTTGACTTCATGCGTTCAGAGGCGGCTGAACAGCAGGCCAGCACAACCTTCTCGGCCAGTACTGTGTTTACTGTGTTGCCTAGTTCATGGTGAAGCCAACACAAAGCAACGCCCTTGCCTGGTAAACACTACTGTTAATGCACATGCACATTGGACTGATAATCAGGCTGAACAGTAAGCAAGTGCAGATGACCTACTTCTCACAAGCAAGATGGGCAAGCAGAGCAATGGTCATGATGGTCTTGCCCAGCATTGAGGCAACATGAAGGTCAAGATTAGGCCGAACAGTCATTGTGTGCACAAGACTTACTTCTCACAGGCGAGATGAGCAAGCAGGGCAATGGTCATGATGGTCTTGCCCAGCCCCATTTCGTCTGCCAGGATGCCATTCAGGCGGCGCGTGTAGATGGTCATCAGCCAGTCCAGCCCAATGTGCTGGTACTCTCTCAAGCCATGCTTCAACAGAAACGGCACCTGCATTGTCATGAGCGTGTTGCGTGTGACATCTCAGGTTAGCTGTTAATCAGACAAGGTGTGTAGCCACTTAGCAACTGATCCACATCACTGTAGTAATGCTCTCTGAGGTTGTTGCATTTGACATCTCAGATCGAGCTGTTGATCAGACAAGGTGTGTAGCCAGTTAGCAACTGATCCACACCATTGTGTTGACGCTCTCTGAGGCCGAGCATTCAAGCTTAGTTAGCACCTGGACAAAGCAAGCACAGGGCTTGTAACCTTGGCGCCCTTGGCATCAGCAAAACATGGCTGCAAGCCTTGTAGCTAAAGGAGTGATGTTCAGCGCTTCTTGACTCAATAGCTCCAGCCTATGCATGTCATGTTCATGCAGCTTCTGGCTTGCTGGCTCCAGCAGCAGGCTGCTAGGCCAGCTCAGCTTCCAGCAAAGCATGCAAAGCAGCATGCATGTAATCAGCAGCCGTTCCTCTCGGGAAGTTCTGCCATGTAATGTCCAATCGCCACAGTGCCTGGCAGAACTCTCTGAGAGGGGATAGCTGCTGATTATACACATACTGCTACACATGACTCCCCTGAAATTGAGCACACTGGGCATCAAATAGTGCCCAGCACAGCACAGAATAAGGCCAAGTGCAGAGTAATTCACACAATCTCAAGCGCACCAGCCGGCTTACAAGCCATAGAGCAATAGACATGTGGAAGGGCAAGCACCAACCTTGGTGTGCACTTGCATGGTTGATAGAGTGCTTCCGGTAGGCTGCAGCTCATTGGCCAGCTTGGCAACCCCCTCCAGGTGGGCCTTCCCTTCGGCTGCCCTCTCACTGGCATCCTTCTGCCTTTTGCTGCCCTTGCCCGAAGGGACAGTTGGCCCAACAGTGCCTTCTATGTTGCCAGTCAAGCGGTCAGCCAGCTGTGCCTTGCCAGAAGTGCCGAGAAGGGGAGGGGAGGGAGGCCTGCCTTCTGCTGGGCTGGCTGAAGGCAGCTGGGATGCTGCTGGAAGGGCAGAGGTTTCCCCATTGCTTGAAGGCAGAAGGGAGGCTGCCAGGGGTGCTGCTTCTGCCACTTGGGCCTTGGAGGTGACTGCCCTGCCTCTGCTTCTCACTCCTGGTGACATTTGCGGTTGTCAGTACAAGCAGCAGCAAATGCTTACTGGCAGCAAAACATGTTAAGAAGGTAACCAGGAAACAGGCAGGATGAAAGGCTACACACAGCTTCTGTGACTTGAGCACAACTGCGATGCAATAGGGGGGCCAGCATTGGATTGGTGTATGCATGCAATCCAACTTGAAAACTGGACTCCAGCTGCCAGTGCTGTTCAGCTCTTCCTAGGAAAGTGAGAGCTGCCTTGGCCGAATAAGCCAGTTGACACACAAGGCAGAAACGGCCTGTCCCAAAAGGCACAAAAGGCCTTGTGGCAGCAGCCATACCGGCAGGCTGCGTATGCTTACCAGGTGCAGGGGCACTTGGGAAGGAAGGGGAGGAAGGGCCGGCCTGTGATCCAGAAGCCCTCCTCTCGGCCAGGGCCTGACTGTGCTCAAATGCATCCATGCCTGCTGCTGTCGCCTGTTCTGCCTGCTGCTGGATTTGCATTGCTTGCACATCCTCACCCTTAGCTGCTGCTGTTGGCTTTGCGACAATTGTCAGGGACTCAGCTGGCGCTTCAGCTTTGCTTCCTGAAGACATGGGCTTGGCCGGGCCTTGAGGGGAGGAGTGGGGTGGCAGGGAGGGTGGGGAAGGGTCGGTGCTGGGACCGGCTGGCGTAGGTGGTGGATCTGAGTGAGCATTGACAAGAGGGGCTAAAGAGGGGTGGGAGGGGGTGGCAACATCTGTGCTGGCAGTGTATCCATACTTGGCCATTAGCTGTTCCAATGGCATGTTTGCCTCATCCTCGAGGTCTTCTAGTTCTGAGGCCTGCAACAGCATGCAAAAGCGTCCTGCTCAGCATGGACACAGCTCGATCGGAAAATTTGTATCTCCAGCAGGAGGTCCATTTGACAGCTGTTTTGGCAGCTGTTACACTGACAAGCAGCGTCAACTGACGCAATCAGCAGAGGAGCTGACTTGGTATGTATTGCTTTCACAGATTGAATTGTTTGGTAGCTGAAAGACAGTATGATGCACATACCATCTGTTCTGGAGATCAGCTCAAGCAAGCCAGGAAGGTGACAGGAACATGCAAGTGCTCACGTGTTGTGTAGCTCCTTCAGCCTCTGCCATGCGTTCCTCTTCTTCCAGAGTCTGATCATCATCCACACCAGCATCACTGCCAGCTGCTGAATCAAACTCTGACTCAGACTGCGACTCACTGCCTGAATCATCTATTTCCTGCTTTGGCAACGCAGCTTTTGCTTTTCCCTTCTTGGTATCCACCTGTTCTGACGGCCCAGGCTGAGGGCTGTTGCGTGATATAGGCCTGACACTGTCAGCTGCTGCTGCAGCTTCTGGGCTGTCAAGCAAGTCTCGCAAGTCAGCGCTGCTCTGATCAGACTCAGACTCAGGCTCACCTGAGGCCTGAGATCCTGAGTTCTGAGTAGCAAAGTCCTGAGCTGCAGCTGGCTGCGCCTTTGAGAGTCCCTCTGCAGGGTTGCTTGGACGCGCATCGCCTTTGGCAGTTCTTTGTCGTTTAGCTGGTCGTTCAGTTGATCCAGCTGGATCAGTTGCCTTTGCTTTCTGTCCTCTGCTGGAGCTTTCAGGTGCATCCCCATCGTCGTGGTCATCAGGACCAGTGCCTTGGCCTCCACCCATGACATACCCATACTGGGCCAGTAACTGCTCCAAGGGCATGTCTGCTTCAGCCTCCAAGGAATGTAGCTCCTTCTTTGTGCCGCCCTCGGCTTTGCTCAACGCCTGTTGGATCAGTCACAGCTGATCACAACAGCTTCCATGCATGGCTAGGCAGAGCAAGCATTTGCAGCTGTGCTACAGTGATATAATGAACTCTGGCATGTGACTGTCAAGCGATGGAACAGGGAAGCTGCACTGCAATTTGCTGGCAAATTGCTGGTCAACCTTTGCCTTAGACATATGCAGTGACACACTCAACATGCACAGCAGCAAAATGGCCAAAAGGTGCCCCAGGTGCATCACAAATTTGTCAGATATTCAATGTTGTTGGGGCCAAACACAACCATTTGACCAGTAGACTGAAATGTCAGACACTCAATGCCTAGCTATGGTCTGCATACCTCTTCTTCTTCAAGAGTGGCTTCATCATCATCTGGTGACTCATTCAGGTCCGCTGCATAATCAACACTGCTGTCATCCCCATGAGCCGGGCTCCCTTCTGCATCTTCTGCATCTGAAACCTCAGAAGCCAACAGTGCGACTGTCACTGGCGTTGCTGAGGCAGCAGCAACATCAGCGGCAGCTTCTGACGCAGCTGCGTCAGAAGCTGCTGCAGCAGCTGCAGGGGCATCTGTGGGCGCTGGTAAGGCTTCTACGCCAGTCTGCTCTTCTGTGCCTACACAGCAAAAAGATGTGCCATTGATATGATGACACGACAGTGTGCTTCGCCTTTGCGAGATGTGGTTGTTGTTAAGTGTGCCATGTCCTCTGTGCACCACTGCTTCTTTACGTTGAGAAAGTGCACCATTAACGCAAGTAAGTACTCTGTATGGTTCAATTTGATATGCTGGTGCCGTCTTGTGACTGTGCCATGTAGAGGTCCTGTCTATGTTCATTGAGTTGTTTGATTTGGAGGCAAGATGTCATTTCCTTTGGTCCCTATTGGGTCTTACTTACCCAGGCACGCGGGGGTGGGGAGGGAGGGTATAGTCAGAGACCAGTCCCCCTGCTCAATTTGGGAAAGCCGCTGCTGCTGAACCAGATAGCTCAGCACCAAGCTTGATGTGAATGTTGAAGTTTAGCATTCATGTGCAAAGTGCAGACAGCTTGTTTGCTGTCCATCATTGAATCATGCAGAAGAAGTCAGGAGTAGCCTTCCGCATATCCCCATATTTCCTCTTGCTGGGTGGTGAATGCTGTTGCAGCAGCTGTGTGCAGCGCAACCGACGAAAAGTACCAGACACAATGGTCATAGCTGCTAGCATCTCAAACCTGACGCTGGTCAGCCTGACTTGCCAACCAGAGCTAAAGACAGTCATGCCATGAGGTTTGCGGCACAAGCTTAGTCAATTCCCAAAGTCCTCCAGGTGCCATGTTTTGAGCTGATCAACACAGTTTGAAGCCTGTACGGTGCCTTTTACCATGAGCCCCATTTTGTAGTCATGACCACAACGATGACCACCAACAAGCCTGAAAGGCAAAGACCAGGCCCCACCAACAAGCCTGAAAGGCAAAGACCAGGGCCCACCAACAAGCCTGAAAGGCAAAGACCAGGCCCCACCAACAAGCCTGAAAGGCAAAGACCAGGGCCCACCAACAAGCCTGAAAGGCAAAGACCAGGGCCCACCAACAAGCCTGAAAGGCAAAGACCAGGCCCCACCAACAAGCCTGAAAGGCAAAGACCAGGGCCCACCAACAAGCCTGAAAGGCGAAGACCAGGGCTTACCCGCCAGACGCTGCGCTAGCAGGGTGGAGTAGCGCTGAGTCTGGCCCACCAGGAAGTCTAAATGCTTGTCCATCACCTCCTTCTTACGAGCATTGGACACCACCTGCTGCTTGTACTGCACCACACGCTCTGCCTTGCGCCAGAACTGCATTGCCTGCAACCAAGCACAGACCCATATTGTTGAGCGTCTGAGCATCTGAGCTACCAGACTCTGTGGCACGACGTGTGCATGATGCCTCATGCCAAGTGGCACATGTTCCTCTCCATGTTTTTGTTGCATCTGCTATGCAGCCTGGGATGTCATTGGACCATTAAGACACTTACAGCCATGAATTGCTTTGGACATGACAGAAAAGCACTGCATGTTGCATCACCTCTTTTGCAATCCAAGCAGCTCGCTTCTTGAGGTTCAGCAGCTCTTCTCGGCGTCGCAGGCGCTCGCGCCCCTCCACATCCAGATTTGACTTGCTGACCAGCTTTGCGAACCTCTTCGCCTGTGCAATCTTCCATCGACGCTCTCTGCAGCAATGCTCAACCTCAATGAGTGCTGAGGTAACCCTCATTTAGTTCTGATGTACTACCTTACAGTCTGGGGTGTGGAGCCAGTTGTGACTTATTGACATCCTGGCTTGAAAGCACAGGTGCACAGGTGCTGTTCAGCCAATACTCTATCTTCATGAGTCAATGTGTGAGCCCTTGCCAGATCTGCATGACACATGTACACCAACAAATGCGACCAACGACATGCATCACAAAGGGGTTGAGCATGGCATACTAGCACCACCAAATGAAGTGGGCACCAGCAGCAACATGACTACACACTCCACGCTCTACTCTGATGTACCATGTAACACCTGTGCTTTCAAGCCAGGACGTCAGATGAGTCACAACTGGCTCCATACCCCAGACAGTAAGGTGTCAAATGAAGAAATGAAATGAATGTACTGCCCACCAGGGCAGAAGGAAATGCTCTCCCACACCACACAAACACCACAACCATCAATATCAAGCATTACTTGGAGAACTCCTTAGCCATCCAGTTCATCTCCTCCAGCACATGATCCCAATGGGCTTTCCCACGCTTTGGCTCTGGGAAAGCTGGCAGCTGCTTGGTATTGCGCCGCTCATAGATGTTCTGAGCATGCTCAATGATGGCGTCCTCGGCAACTGTCTTCTCAGCTGCTGCTGCAGCTTCCTCAAGCGCCCGCCGTGACTCTGCGCCTGCAATGATTAGTCACTCAGCTGCTCCCTCAGATCCTGAGCATGTTCATATGATGGGTTGCCTTGTGTGACCTTATGCAGGCCGTTCTGTGCAAAGGGAGCATACATCGCATGCACAAGCACCACATGCTTGTGGACGCAAATGCTTTGATCACTCACAGTCTGCGTGTCAGACCACAGCCAGGCTGTGCAAAGCATCACAACAAGCCCACATGTGGCACACATGTAGACAGACAGACAGACAGACAGACAGACAGACAGACAGACAGACACAGACAGGCAGGCAGACAGACAGACAGACAGACAGACAGACAGACAGACAGACGCACAGACAGGCAGGCAGGCAGGCAGGCAGGCAGGCAGGCAGGCAGGCAGGCAGGCAGACAGACATTGGCAGAAGATGCCAACCTGCTCTAGTCTTACGCTCACTGGGAGATGCTGGCTGCCTTGGTGACCTGGGTGACCCCACCTTGGCAGGGGCTGGGCCCCTGGTAGATTTCAGCACAGGGCTCAAATTTGGTTTGGAGCTAGTGCTTGGTCCCTGTTCATCTTCTTCTGCCTTGTCAGTGCCTTCAGCTTGCCCTGACAGGTCGGCTGATCTGGCGGATGCTGGCAACAGGGCAGATGTGGGTGACTGTGCAGGGCCGCTTGGCGATCTGGGGCTGTCAGCTTGGTCCTGCCCTGCAAAAGCAGCTGCAAAGTCTGAAGAAGAGTCGTACCTTTTGACTGACATGCAGACATCCATGTGGCAAAAGCAAGACGGCTAGCTCAATCTTGTGACTCTGTGGCTTCACTGTAGCTTTCGCCCTTGTAACTCATGTTGCAGCTACCACTCAGAACCTGACAGCTGCTGTCATCAACAGCTTGTTGCCAGACTCTGTGCTTTTCTGCTGTGGCCCTGATGCAACTTGTGTCATCAATATTGCCCTGCCTTGACACCAACCAACTGTGCCTTGAGCCCTGCTGTGCCACTTGCAGGCAGTGCAGATACTGCATGCAAACTGGTCGAAAGCATTGAGGGTATCAGGAACAAAGCATCTGAAAGCAGGCGCACAACCAGAACAAACCAATCAGCTTTGTGCTGTTTTCAAACCTGAAGGGATGCTGAGAGGCGCCAGACGGCCCCTCGAAGGTTTAGCTGAGCCTGGCCTTTGACTACCAGCAGTGCTTCTGTTGCCTGATGCGCTGCCCTTTGGCTTGGACCCGGGCACTGAATGACTTGTGGATGAGCTGGTCTTGATCTTGGATGGCACGCTGGAACCAGGTTTGGCTGATGCAGGCCTGGCAACCACAACTGGCTTGCCAGAGGCATCAAGGCTCATCAGTTGGTCCTCTTCATCTGCAGTGATGTTGTGTTTCTGATTAAAAGTTTTATTTTGTCAGGGGTGATCGCATTAGCTAAATGCACCGGTAGGCATGATGGCATGGTATACATGAATGCATCAACGTGTATGCTTTATCATTCAACAGCATGGTATGCAGATATCCTTTGCGTTGTGGCAGCACTGATCCATTCCTGACCTGCTGTCAACCTAACAGTCATAAAAGCAAAAGCACGCATTTGACTTCAGGTTCCTGTCTTGCCATTTCTACACAATGATGTCTGAGGTGTGTGCACAACACTAGTACCTACCAGGCTCAGCAATAGTTGCTCCTGAGCGCAGCCTACGGCTGCCTGCAGCTGCTTGCTCTCTTGTTCGACGAGGAGGAGGGCGCTCTGATCCCTGATCAGAGATCCCAGGCAAGCCTCCAGTTGGGGAATTGCTTCCTGATGCCAAATGATCAGCAGACAAACCCTTTGCTGCCTGTACCCAATGCACAACCTGTAAGCTCTTGCATGAGCTGGTTGGTGATGGCTGTCAATTTTGCAAACAACTGCCAGTCAATCTGCCCTGGGCATGCATGCTGGGGCAGCTATGTGGGGGCGTGCAGGGCAGAGTATTTGCTCACAGCAAGCTCAAGCAATGTTAAAAATGCACAGCCATCGCTGGGAAGCATTGCAGGGCCTCAAAGTCGGCTGAAGCCGCGTGTGAGTTCGGTGTCGGGTTTTAGCGATCTCGTGCGCATCAGCAATACAAGCTGAACATGCCCCATGCTTAATGGGTACAAGCTACCTGTTCGTCTAAACGCTTGGCGGTCGGCATGGACAGTGCCTCGACGCCGTAGGGCAACGCGCTCCGGTCTTCAATTCCAAGCGAGGTACCGAATAGCTGACAGATTCAGTAGAAGGACGTCTGGACCCTCATGAAGCTTATCAAACATGAGAAAGACGTCTGATAGCACTGACGCCTACCACTGTGCTAATGCTGCGGCTAGTAAGAAGACCGGGAGTAAGTTGCAACCTGTTTTCGACAGATGTAAAGATTTAGAGTCAGGCGGATTCTGTCTTTCAGAGCATCACAGGCATTCCGCAATCACACTTTGTCTCTAGGCAGGGCCTCCACCCTCAGATTAGCGGCGACGCGGGGATACATGCTTACCTGTCTGGGCAGCAACTTTTCGCCTGCGGGGCCAAAGGAGGTAATGATGTCCTCCTCGTCAGCTGGAGCTCTGATTCCGTTCCTCTTCATCCCTGAATGAGGGAAGCACTAGATCTACATATATATATATATATATTTGCGTGACTGACTACTGACCTTAGGGTTTCTGCTGTGTTATGTAAGAGTATGCACATAAGCAGGTAGGGTTGGGGTGTGACATAACAGCCTTTATTAGTAAGCAATGTTTTAAAGTTTGAAATTAGGGTCCCCATCTGTCCATCATAAACCTCCTGCTTAGCAGGCTAATTTAATGTACACCCTTAATTAGGCCCCTAAATAGCTAATTCAGTACTTCCGCTGTAGTTAAATCCCTTTTACTAATGTACTTCTCTTTCAAAAAGTCTTAGAAAATAGGAGCATGTTATTTCAAGGAATCTCAACGTTTTGTCGGAGGGTCCGGTGCATTGTAACAGACACACACACCTGAAAAGGATACCCGGTATGACTTGGACAGCGGATTTTAGTCTAGCCAAAAAGACAGCAAGCAGGTTACCTTATATGTAGCTCACGATGCAAGCCACCGACCGATGCTAAGATGTAGACACCCGCGTGAAGCAAGCACAAATGTCTGGTACCATGACACGTGCTGCCGTGCCTGGTTGCCACGTCAGTCAGGCACTTCTCGCGAAATGAAGAGTGAGGACCAGACGATTTGCTGGAAAGAACCCACACGGCCGAGAGAGTGCTACATCAAGAGACACGCCAGCAATGCAGTGACCCAGACTTGCACTACCGTTATGGCCGATACGGTTCTGCGCTGAGAATGCGACAGGCGGGGAACGCTGACCAGAGCAGTGTTGGCATATTAACCCTTATTAACTTTTGCGGCACATTAATAAGTTAATAAGTTGTTAAGGGTACCCTTAACAAACCCTTAACAACTTTAGAGACATGCTATTCGACGTTTTCTGATGCTGCTAAATCCATAAAAAGTCTTAACAAGGTGTGAATCTGACGTCTTCATGGACATTTTAGCATCTCAGGTGTACAGAACCACGAGTAAATTCATGCCATTCCCAGGCATGTGTGAATGGCATGTACAGTTCGACAACGCTAGATAACGCAACTTTGAGAAGTATGGTTCAACACGTCACATGTCAGGCATGCAACAACATAAAGTCAACAACATAAAGTCAACAACATAAAGTGTAGAAGGAAACATTGATGAGGCTAATGTGACCTAACAAAACAGGGTTTAGGGTTTATGTTTTAGGGTTTAAACCCTAAACCCTAAACCCCTTTGAAGCACTTTTTGTGAAGATGGTCTGCCGGTCGCGCTGCTGCCAGAAGAACTCGGTTGCTGATATACTAGCCTTGCTTTCTTGGCAGAAGGAGCGCTGAGCTCAGCGCCGTTAGGTGGATCATCATCAGTCAGATCAACTGAAACCGACAAACCGCTGCCTTTTGGCAGTGCGGACTCATTCATACTGTGCTCAGGGCTTCATGTGTGATAAACAAACATCATGCCGTCGCCGGCAATGCGTTTAACGCTGTTTACGCAACTACTTTGGGTTGTTAAGACTTCTTAAGGCCGAAATCGGTGGCGGGTTATTAACCTTAACTTAATAACTTAATTAACCCTTAATTAACCCCTGGACTTATTAAGGGTGACAACACTGGACCAGAGCGTTGACCAGCCAGCCCCGCGGGCGTGAACAACCGATGACTAACCGTCAAGCCTATGTAACTGCGAACCACTGCCGAAGAAGGCCTCGACAAGTCATCGCGTTCGAAACACCGGCGATCGGATTGCGGTCATCCCGGATTCACGACAGTCAAGTCAGACATTTACGTGTCATTTTAGAAGCTTGACGTGACCGCTGCGCCTTGCTCCGACAAAAACAGCTCCTGTTTCTCCGGGCGCCAGATCTACAGTGCAGAACAGCGACCGATCAGGGCCGAGGTCGGCGACCTGTTTCTCCTCCTGTTTTCGGTCGGAGAAGGCTCTCGGTCGCTGTTCTGCACTGTAGATCTGGCCTTGTATGTATGGGGCAGGTAACACGCTCATGGTATGCCTGGCTCTGATGGTTTTCAAGCGTTTCTCATCGACCACCTGTGTTCCAGATAAGTCGTTCACGCTTCCTGTCGACATAAAGAAGTCAACACTCCTCTTCAAGCTGCGTGTGCCCTGGGACTTGCTAGAAGCTGCCAATCCCGGTTGTCCTGACCAGTTCGCAGCTGGAGACACTGTCAGCCTAGGTTTGTGCCGAAGACCCGCCCTTGTAGTTTGTTGCTTCCACATGTTCATTCCCTCCCCTCCCCCTGTCAGTGGGTCAGTGTTTCAGCAGGCAGTGTGTCATGTAGGTGGGCAGTACCTAGCCAGCTCTGGTCAGACCGTTTACAGTGTCGCACAGGAGCTTGGCTTAGAGCCATTTGAAATAGTCAAGTTCAACCAAGATCTCAATCCCATTTACCCGCTGCAAGCTGGCTCTATCTTGATTGTGCCGCTGCCTCGCAGTAAGTGCAGCAGCTATCAGATAGTTGCCAGGCAAAGTGAAACTCAGATGATGACCTTCAAAGTGCCTTTGCTGGCCTGTTCAAGCTTTGTGTGTGCGTGCAGTCAACAAAAGTGATTGATGTTGCAACTCAGCCCAAACTCAGGTAAGCGCCAGGGTGATTTGCATGCTTCAACTTGCATATGTCGGCTAGCAAAAGTTACCGTTGCATCTGTACATGCAGGACGTATTGGAGCTGCCTTAGGCCTGCTTATTCTTTTTCATCAAGTTTGGCTGAGTGTTCGATATGAAGGTCATCTAACAGGGTCTCGTGTTGATATGGCTCTCCATAATCTTCTGGATATCACCCTTCCCACTAGAACAATTTGACATCCCAGATAGCGCTGTTTTGGCACTGTTGTAGACAAAGCAATTGAGGGGCAACTGTGACAACTACCTGCTGCAGACAGGCCTATATGTTTTGGGATGTATTGAAGAGGCTATGCAAACTTTTGCCAGATAAGCCACCATGATGTGATCTCTGACCAACGCATCTTTGGCTGCTTCATTCATCAGCTTACCCATGTTCACTGCACACCCTCTCACCGCCCCCCCCCACCCCGGCCCCAAACAAAAGTCAAGACTTTTGTTGGAGTCAAGAGTGCAATGCCTCTAGATTGCTGGTTTTGAGGAGTCGCTAATGACTTTGGTGAGCTGGAGTTGTTGTGACTTGATTGTGGCTGTCAGCTTTCATGAGTTCTCAGCTCAGCGGGCATCAATGTAAAAAAAGTAGAACTTGATGCAACAATAGACTGTGAACTGACAGTCTTTGGCATTGCATGACATCATGGCTGTTGCATCCATCTGATTAGGGTTACTTGTGAGCAATACCAGGGTCATCTATGAGCAATCAGGAGTCAGCCTTGGTTCAATGGCAGCCTTGTTCAATGGCCAACACATCAGACACAGTATTAATGCTGACAAGTGGTCTTCTATGTTGCAGGCACATCTGCGAAGTCTGAGGACCAGCAGTTGCGGCTTTACACGGATTTTGCCTTCATGGAGCAGCAGCTCATGAACGTATCTGTGTCTCAAAATTAGGGTGTGTGGTGTGGCAAGAAAGTAAACAAGGTTTTCAAGCAAACACTGGGTTGACTGTCAGCCCATAATACAGTGGTCCAACTGTTGCCGCTGAGTCAGAACAGCCATTTCCTCAGGCAGCTCAGGCTGGGATGGAAGTTGGCCAGAACTCAGGCAGACTGTTTCATGGCGCATACGAGAAAACCCATGCAAAGCCCAAATCTGCCCATGACAAAGCAGGATTGTCAGCTGATGGACACTGCCAATCGTTTCTTCACAGTCTTGAGCATGCAAAGGCTTGCCAAGCATTCAGGATATGCTTTTTCAGGCATGGCAGATGTGGCTATTGTCCTCAAGCAGGCAGCTCGCATAGATCATTTCAGCCAATGGTCTGTGGATTGTATTTCAGCTGAAAACAAATGCAAATCGAGAAGACCATTAGCAAGCCTTGGTCACTCTCTTGTTGTCTGTTGAGCTGTCAAGCCCCTCTCAAGCCCATTGCGATTGAGGCGGATGTGAGCACTACTGCTTGTATTTGCTTGCCCATGGCCATGGCTAGTGGTAGTTGGCATGCACCATTCTGAACATATACTATTGTAGGAATGGCTGCGTGTACACATGTATCACAGCATTGTAATTTATGTGAACTGTAGCAGCTGCTGCATCACAATGCGAGAGACTGCCATTTACACATTGCAAAGGAAGGACTTTTCAGTAAGCCAGAAACATGTTGCAGCTGAAACTAAGCAGCAGTTGATATTCACCAACCTGAAACTATGCACAATGTTTCAATGCTGCTAATGCTAAATAGTCATAATGTTGGTGAATGTAATGGCTCATGGTGCCACCATGCAGAGCTGCAGCTCCATGTCCTTACTTTCACAGCAAAGAAAAAACTTCTGCCAAGAAAAAGCATGGTAATGCGTCATTGCATTTGACATACACGTCAATATGGCCGGTCACTCATCAAAATCTAGTTCCTCATACTTTCTCGTGTGCGCTTGCACCTCATTCCAAACAATAGGGTCAGGCTGATTTTGGGGTCGCCCATTTTGGGTTCGTCCCCGGCCTTGCTGATGCCTGCCTCTTTGTGAGTATACATTCCTGTTGAAGGGGCGTGAGGCTGAGCCACTGCGCAGTTGCCGTTGTTGGCTTGCAATTGACTTGCCTATCCACTGCTGCTGGTGTATTGGAGAATGCGACCGGATGTTCGCTGCAGCTCTGCAAGCCATCACAAGCAGCTTTCAGCAACAAGTCATGACAACATCTGAATGACCCAGGCATTCTGCCAGGCTCTGCAATCAATGCCCCCTTGGGAGCATGTTCCTGGCATGCAATGTATCAAGGGAAAGAGAAAGGACTGGTCACAAACAGCTCTCAATAACATGACAAGAAGGGATTCAACTCAATTGATAGCTAGTCATTGG
>JAABUK010001325.1_pt1 | contig 47714 bp, 56 predicted proteins | sample 5559141 | NCBI WGS metagenome assembly JAABUK01 (sample SAMN10711869, study PRJNA513367) | rock metagenome | isolation source: Antarctica rocks | place: Antarctica: Victoria Land, Pudding Butte nord | collected 2016-01-03 | reverse complement strand
GCTGCACAGTAACATGAGTCGCTTCTATCTTTGTTCAGCTTGCTGTAAACAAATCACTGTGATCAGGCATAGACCTACCGCTGCTGAAAGGGTCTCGGCCGTTGCAGCCAGCAAGAGCTGCTGCAAAAGCGTTCACATACTGGGCAAAGTCCGCCATATCTGCCGTGCCAAGTCACGTGCTTTGCAACCTTAGAGCCTCCAAAGCGGTCGAGCAAACTAGGGTCACCAGCGACGACACTTGTGCCCTTCGATGTCGCCTTGATGTTCGCAGCGACAGTCAGCTGAATCTAGCTTCACAAGAAGTTCTTAGGCCTGCAGCTTCTCACGGTCGTCGAGTCGAAGAGTCATTGTAGCGGACGCAGGCTAGGCTGGTTTCGGAGCATGTTTGTCAAAAAAAGGTCTTGATCGCGTGGTGTTTCCGAATCTTCGAAGCTTTGCCAACCCTGCGTTGTAGAGTCAGACCCCACATTGCGCATGAGATGCCCCTTAGATCATTGCATTCTGTTACACCCTGCTGAGTACAGTTTTGCTTGCAGCCTCTAGCTGTCTTTGGTGTCATTGTTGCCTCAAGACGGTTTATGCTTGTACAGGTATGGTATACTCATTGACTGACGAGCAGGATGTAGACACAGTTGATTTAGTCAAAGTACAAGAAGCGTTCGAAACTATTTGCTAGCAGAAACTTAGAAGTTGCTACACGCAACACTGCATGCGTAGCCATATACTTGTCTCACTTTCCAGCCAAAAGGATTGTCTTCTCATACTTGGTGCACCTGTGATTGTAACCAGTCTCACAAAGTGTCCCACAGAGGCTGTACAGCACTGTCAGGGTCAGCCATTGGTGTGGCCAACAAGCTGTCACCAGCTGGTGGCGTCACTGCATTGTGACCCCAATTCACATGCAATACTGACATCTGTTTTTGCGTTGATGGATACTGACTGACACATGAATGGATATTGGCTTGCTGATGCATGCACTAGCCATGATTGCCAGCAACTAGCTGGTGTGATAGTCCCTGTCACACGTCATTGAAACTGGCTCAATGCGTGTTCAGCATATTAATGCATATCATTGCCTGCCGCCACACTCTGGCCAATACCATATCAGTATGACAGGATCTTGATTGTATTTAAACGCATTTGAGTGTGCCATACAGTCTATGACAGAAGCCGCGTTGATGCATATGCAACCGCATATGCAGAAGAAGGCAGCAGCTATGCATGTACCAATTGTGTATACAGCAGAGCAGCTGTTTTATGCATTGTCAAGCGTGATGCTATGGCACTGCACATGTATGCTTTTATATTACAAGTTCGCTATTGCACACCCTATACTATACTAACGCTGGTGATGTGTACGCAATTTTAAAGCCATACAGACAGTCATCATACAACTTCTTGCATGTTGAATCAAACAGTTTCAGTTGCACAAATGCAGGGTAGCAGAATCATGACGGCAACCTCACAGAAGCTTGCTGACATTGGTGACCTACCATGCTATCAACCCACTGGTCAAATAGCAGGCATCTTACGATACAAATTGTACACTACGTATATCACTCTTATGCAGCACTATTCTTTCACCCCTGTGCTGCAATCAATCTTGCGCACTGGCTTACTCTTCTGTTGCCTGCCCTTGTCCATCATGGCGTGAGTATGGGTACAGTGGCAACCTAATCTGAGACCCCTCTGGGACAATGAAACCCCCAGTAGGCTGGACGTTGGACCTGGGGGCAAACAGGGGTGCAATGGGGCGCTTGTTGGCATCTGAAGCCACCCACCAGCGCAGCAAATGGCGCTTTTCTGCATGGCTGTCCCCATCGAAGATGTCCCCTCTTGAGTGGAAGATGGTTGGGTTGTGGATGATCTCCAGATCGCCAGGCTGTAGGGTTTTTGCCAGGTGGAACTTAGGGTCTTCAGCAATGGTGGCCACAGCCCTGCAAGGGCAATAAGTGATGATGTGACGGCTAAGCAAGCTCATCAGGCCGTGCAGGTTGAAGCAGAATGAGGAGTGGCAGCACTGCTCAGCAGAGCATCAGGCAGGGCAGGGCAGGGCAGGGCAGGGCAGGGCACAACAGCATATGCATGCATGGTAAAGCAGGGGGACATATGTGGGCAGGGGCAGGGGCAGGCGCAGGGGCAGGGGCAGAAGCAGAGAGTAGAGGAGGCATGCAAGCACAGGACAAAAGGACAGAACAGAATATAATGTTGACTCATTCAGCTTGAGCTTGAGCAGGCATGGCCTGCTACTCAGCAGACAACACAAGTCTTGCTTTGGCTCATGCACAAAGTTGAACCAAAGTACGCCCACGTGCAAGCTTGTGTTGGCAAACTGATGCCTGAATTAGGTATGTCACAGTGCATCAAGCGCAAAGGAGCAGGAGGGGCTTGATTGCTTACAAGACAGCCTCTTCCTGCAGAGGCGTCAGCTTGATGTCCTGGTACTTGTTCACCTCAAAGTGCACTGACAGGTACCCATCATGGTATGCAAACGGCACCTGCACCAAGCGTCCATGTTGAGTGTTGTTCGCAGCAGGAGTATAGTCACGTATGCATGCAGAGTGTGTCAGGATCACGCAGAGCTTCAAAAACAAATTTACAGTGTATGCTATGCTGCAGCTCACAGGTACCCATCATGGTATGCAAACGGCACCTACACAAAGGGTCCACCTTGAGTGTTATGCACCGCACAAATATAGTCTTGTATGCATGCAAAGTGCATCGGGATCATGCAGAGCTTTAAGCACAATTCCAGAGTGTACGCTATCCTGCAGCTCACAGATAACATACTGATGGATGCATGTGTGCCAACAGGAGCACTATGCCAGAATCTGGTGCATGCCAGTGCAACACAGAAATCCTCCTTGTAAGCGCTGTCAGGATGGTGCGTCATGCAATAATGCAGGGATGCCGGCACACCTCTTCCTCAAAGCCTTTGAAGGAGCCATCTGGCTTGCGCTCGTAAGCCTGCTGGTTGGCCTTGCGAGGAGTCCACCATGACTTCTCCTTGCTCAGTGCCTCCACCAAATCCTGCACAAACCAGATTGCAGTCGAGCCTCTCACACAAGCTCAACAGTAGTAGCCAGAGTGATGCTGACTTAATCATGGCAACTAAAAGCAAGCTTTGCCAGACAACATGCTCACCACAACAAAACAGCGTCATGATCACACCAACTGTAGGCTACTGCAAAACCTGCACTTGACAGTAAAACCGCCAGTCGCATCCAGCTGCATACAAGCCTCGTCAGGTCACTCAAAGACAAGCTCAGTCAAGCCAGACTTTAGAGTTTTGGCCTACACAGACTTGACGTGTCTACAAAGACTGCCAGGCACAGAAACTGAAACCTGACCAAAAAAAGTCTGACAAAATATTATTTTTGTTTCACACCTGGCGTCCGAGGCGCAGCAGCTCGTTGTGGATGGCAACAGCAGACACCCATTTGCTCTCTCCTCCTCCTGGTGCAGCAGTGATGGACAGCAGGGCAATGAGATCGGTGGCGCCCTGGTCCGAGTGGAAGGCCAGGCTTGTGATGTCAATCTTGCTCCTGTCAACCTTGGTGTACCCCTCCTGCTTTGCTGCAGCGCGCCAAGTCAAATGTCAGGGAGCAGAGCAGAGCAGAGCAGAGCAGAGCACAGGGCAGGGCAGAGCAGAGCACAGGGCAGGGCAGGGCAGCACAGCATGCTGGCCTTAAAATGCTAGATGAATATCAGCAACATGTGAGCTTGGACCCTGGGAGGGTGGCGTGCAGTACTGCTGACTACAGGACACCCAGGTCACAAACTTTACTTGCATCCTGATCATTGCAGAGACTAATCGAGGCAAGGTTGGACCAAGATTAAGCTGCTGAGCACGTACAACCATAGCACGGCTTTCACCGACCTACCTGGTGAATTGCATATTTGTCATATGCAATGCGCATCAACATGCCCAGCCAGCGTGGGCAGCACAGTGTAGTCATGCATTACCAGAGACATAGGACTCAAACATGCATAAAATCTAAAACTCGTATCAAACATTGAGGTTCCTGACCTTTGACGAATCTGCCATCAGTGACATGATTGAGAACAGATCCAAAGACAGTGCCATCTGCCTTGTAGTCAGTCTGGGAGATCAAGGGCCTCCCCAGGTGCAGCCCCAGGGCCCAGAATGCCAGCACCAGCCCTAGCCGGTCCTGCTGGTACTGCTCCACTGGAAAGCCCCTGCATGGCCCAGGCACTTCCAGTTTGCCTTTTGGCTTGACAAAAGGGAGATTCATGTTGCATTATGTTGCTATACAGCCGGCATTGGAAGCGTGCAAAGCAGGCAATGCAGCAAATGGCTGAGCTCTAAGCATATGCGCTGACTTGCATTTTGGATCTACATGCATGTGTGCATGTTCAGCTGACATCTTTAATGGTTCTGCATCCTCCATGCTTGACGCAATGCTCCCCAAGTTGAGAAGCTTTTGGACAGGCCAAAGGGCATAATTCATTGGGACTGTACATACAGACCTGTGCCCTATGCAATTGCTGAACGCAGCTTGACATGCAGCACACTGCAGTGTCTCCATACCATGCATGATGGCAGGATGCCATGACTGCACTGATAGAAGCTTATGAGTGGTCACGCACAACATACGGCATAATTACCTGACCAGGTGGAAGCCCTTGCCTGAGTTGACCTCTCTGCCAATCTCCAGCAGCTTAGGCCTGAGGTGTGGCAGTGGAAAGTCCTCCTTGCTCAACTGCAGCATCATGAGGCAGCTGGAGGACGCTGATCATTCCATGGATGACTTGATGCAGGCATTGTCTGATCACAAGCAGCTGTCAGGATGTGGTGTGTTTCTGTGTCAATCAATCAAGCATGTCTTGAAGTTAGACACAGGAATTTGGGCCGTTTGCACAAGGCATGACATAATGACAAGCAGGCTATATATACAGCCTACAGACTACACATATATGGTTAATATGTAGACTGCATGCTGCACAACATGTCTGCGCTGTGTGCAATGGAAATGTTGTGCACACCTTTAGGATGTCCTCCTCAGTGCTTACACCTGTTGATTTGACTTTGGCTACGGCTGAAGTGAGCTCTGCCACGTCTTGAGTGGTGAGTTGGTATGTGTATGCATCTTCACGACCCTGCATGAGGTGCCTATGCATGAGTGTACAAACACATGCAAGCATACTTTGGCTCACAGCATGTTGATCAACAGCATGCTGACATGCAAGACCTTGCAGGTTGCAGCACAAGACCCTGTTCCTACAGGCAGACTTGGTTGGCAAGGGCAGTGCGCTTTCTGAAAAGCAATTGCAATTATTGTATTATACCTGAAAGTCAGCTGCTTTCCAATCTGCTGGATCATCTATGATGGTGAGTGGCTCTACTGTGCCTTGAGGTCCTGACACCCTGCAACGTACAAACGCAACAGTCGACCACCGTCTGCGATCTCTCACAGCTGGTCTTCTACATGCGCATGAAGCAAACACAAGAGATTTAAATACTGGGTCACGTGTTGCACGTGCTGATCGTGATCGAGGCGTATCTTAGCGTGGAGATGTCAACTTGCTTGGTTATCAGCTTGTAGCCGTCCAGCTTCCGATAATATTCCTTGATCCGTGTTTGATAGTTCTGCGTATCGAAGGTGCCGACTTGTTGAGGCTGCTGGAAGTCAACAGCGTTTGACTCAGGTGGCGCCATGGTAGCTGAAGGTAAGCGCTGCAGCAACATTTCAGCTGACTCGCAAAGCTTGCTGTTGTGAAACTTACACATGGAAACAGCATCAAGCACATCCTGATGTGCATGATGTTTTCATTGCTTAGGAACAGGCACATGTGTACACGTGCATGCAAGCTACCGGCTGATCAAGGTGCACTGTCAGCTTGCACCCTCGGTCTTGCAATCAAGACTTGTAGAACGCAAAGAAGTCTTATCAAGTTGGCTCAGGCATGGTAGTGTTCGTATCACTGAGTGTGCCACTGACGACAACACCCAAACACCGCAATTGCAACTGCAAGCTTGCCAGATAAGCGAGGCAATTGCCGTGATATGTAGGTCCATACCTTCTTGTGTGTCAGAACGTTGCTGTTTGCATGCACTACGTACAGAATGCGCTTCTGTTTGCTGTGTGGGTGAGTCGTCGATGTCGAAGAATAACTCGATGCCCTTCATGTAAGCTGGTTTCACACGTGCAAGCCTGCGACACAGGACTCGTGAGTGCACGTGCGATGCTGTAAACCCATAGTCGTGACCATACTACACAACCTCTTACACCGCAGATACCTTGCAAACTGCGCACATAAGCCCATGCACACTGCATCACATTGCTGCGAACATTGTGGTCAGGATCTGACACCCTGCTGTTGTTCAATAGGTTCCCAACAATTCTTTGCAGAGCCTCCTCGGAGGGCTCGGAGCGCAGGCCAATTTTGCAAAGCCTATAGGCCTAGCTTGGCTTTTTACCGGGCTCTACAAACCAGTGCATCCGTGGGACAGTGCCTCTGCCACGAGATTCATTAAGAGACGGGAATGGTGGTCAACTCAAATTCCTGTCACACGATCACATACATTATTCTTCTGCATGCCGCATTGCAGTGCATAAACGATTCTGCAATCATGGTTCAAGACATATATATATGTGACACAAGGTGCTTCAAATAAACCTGCCTCCTAAAACATGTGCGTAAGGCAGAGCTTGCAGCCAAGGAAAGAGCTGGCCCTCAGCTGACCTTGACGGTGGCACTGCTTTTTGGTGCTCCTGGGTCCCAGGAGCTGGGATCGGGGGGGGCAATGCAAGAACCAGCAAGCAGACCTTTGTCTGTTGTTCACACACAGCTGACACATGAGGGCTATAAGTCTCAAAATCAAAGTCTAAAAGTGTCCTGCTGCCTTTACAAGGACTACAGCAATCTCTTGTGAGAAGCGCAAGCAGTTGGGCATCTTTACTATAGTAGCATACACTGCTGTGGTAAAATGCTCATTTGCTGTTGCTCAGGTGTCATATGCAATACCGACGTCATCATCCAAGCTTGCATGCTTCAAACATGGCATTGTATACATTGACGCAGCTGCACGGCAGCATGACTAAAAAGCCCAAAGTTGGGCAGTGCAGCAATCGGGCAGAAAGACACAACATATCTGCACAGGACACATAACTACACATGCTATATGTAGCTTGTAAATCTGAACCAGGCATCAGCAGCGTCACCACCTCGATGTTGTCGTAAAGCACTGTCAGTAAAGCATGTGATAAATTTTTAGCTCCTACAACTTAAACTTCAACAACTGTCAGCTCAACACCATCAACTTTGAGCACTGAAATCTTCATGCTTTCTTGGCCGCCTTCTTCTTTTTCTGTTTGGAAGCTGGCTGAGCAGCAGCAAATCCCAGCAGAGCCAGAACTGCTTTTGCATCCTGGGGAACGGTGACACTCACATCTTGCTTTTGTACCCCCTTGCCATTCTCACCCTCCTTCCTACTGCTCTTCTTCTGCTTCTTCTTCATGACAGCAGCGCCATTTGGCTCTCCCACACCTTCAGTGGGTGGCACAGGTGACACAATTTCATTTGCCCATGGAGCGTCTGCAACATCTGTGCCTAAAACACTTGTAGGTTCAGCAAGATCTTCTTCTTCCTGCTTTTTGGCCTGCTTCTTCTTCCTCTTGTCCTTGATCACAGTCTGTATGTCTTCAGGTGAGACCAGCTGATCAGTCACAACTGCTGAGTCAGTTTCAGCGGCTGCTGCAGCTGCAGTGCTTTTGTTGCCTGTCTTCCTCTTCTTCGCAGGCTGTTCGGGACTGTTCATGTCAGACATGACAGCAGCCTCAGACGCAGCAACATCCCCATGACTATGAGCCATGTCACCATTGCTGGCAGGGTGACCTGCTTCAGCAGCTTCTGTGGCAGCTGCCTGGTCTGAGCCAAACAGCTCAGCATACTCATTGAGAGTCTGTGCGTCTGCTGTTGCCTTGCGTTTCCAGTCTGACGAGCTGGACTTGAAGGCTGATGTCCCACATCTACAGATCATGTAATGAATCTTCTCAGCAAGGTGCAATTTGCGTACACATTGTAGAATGTGTTTGCTGCACAGCGTCGGCTCGCTGACGTGTGCAATGCAGCGTCACACAGTGTTTGCAACAAGGGCGCAAGGGCCAAGTAGCAGCTGGCATTTAGATGGCATGTCAGCACAAAAGCCCAAACAGAATATGAAGCAACCAGGCACACATTTACACCTAACACACAGTGCATGAGGTGATCACATGCTTGCTAGATCATGTCCAGGCACCACTGCATGCGCCAGACCATGCACATCCATTCCCCAGACCATGCAGCACACAACTGTTGTGAGACAAAAGCAATACAAACAGTAAGCCCAACATTTCCAACACGGAAAAAGGAGAAATGGGTGTCCCGAACAGTGAGTCATCTCTGCTGGACAGTATGCATGACTGAAATCATGAGGTCATGTTGAGAGGGGTCTTACTTGCGCATGAGGGCCGCCCCTCTGGGGGTGGCACTCAGGGAGGCCTCAGCAGCCGCCAGCTCACCAGCTATCACCTCCTTATCCTTCACACCCTGCAGTGCAAACCTGACTGGCCTACTCCTTACCACTTGGACCTTGCATGTTCTTAACATAGCAGGGACATCACAAGCTGTCACAGGTGGCACGCTGGATGCGATTGCATGTTGTGCGGGTGATGCAATAACGCAGTGCTTGGCTGGATACTGTGCTCTTGCAATTAGCAGCAGCAGCATCATGATGCAGCTTAAGCGGTTAGTGTCAAGTTGCGGTTGGCATCAGCATTTGTTGATGTGTCAGCACCAACATGTATGGCCAGGTGACACCACGCGCATGCTCCAGAGATCCCAAATGCTAATTTCTGTCCAGTGGGCAGAGGTTGGTGAGAGTGATGGGGGGGCGAGGGAGGCGGGAAGAGGTGAAGAGGGTGAGCAGGGAATAGGCAAGAACCTTGCCGCAAGGTGTTACAGGGCCATGCAAGACAGGGGGAGAGGGGGGGAGAATGGGAGAAAGATCAGCAGGAGATGATGTCAGCATGCTGGAAAAGGCAGAGTCTCACCCCCCAGATGAAGCAGCTCTCCACGACATGGTTGCCTCCAGGTTCCACAGCCAAGATGGCCCACATGCCCTTCAGCTTCCTCAGCAGCTTCTTCTTGGCCTTGCTGGCAGCTGCAGCGTTGACTAAGGCTTCCAGAACGCGGCTGCCGCCAGGGTCTTGGCCCACCCTTAGGGTTTCTGAGGGGCTCCAGTCCCCAATGCTGCTCACAAAAGCTTGACTAAACTCCTGCGCAGATGTCCACACGGGCATATAGCTCAAGCTTTCCCATTGGGCCATGACCACTCAAAGGGTCAGCACTGTTGCGCTCCTTCAATGGCTGCTAGCAGCATGTACAGAGCATCGTGGTTGCATAGCTGTGGAATTGAAGTTTCACTCACAAACTCTTGGATTTTGACTAAAAATCGTAATTTATAAAAATAAAAATAAAATAAAAATGCAAATAGTGAGACGAGGATGAAACAAGGCTTAGTACCTGTGGGAAAGAGAGGAGGGTGGTGAGCATGGCACAGCCCAGGGGGGACAGCCTCACCCTCTGCCCTGGCTTCATGTCCGGCCCACAAATGCGGCCTGGCATGTCCAGCGTCAACAGTGTCTCGGCTAAACCCTGCATACAGGCAAACACTGCAGATGAGTGTTATGCAAATGCCCAGACTTTGCAATGAGCTGACAACACAGATGAGTAATTAATGGAGTCTGCAATAGGTATGACCAGCATGCTCATAGTGCTATTGAGATTCCTAAACAGAACTCAATCTGAGAAACACATTTTGTGGATGTTCCAAAGTCCTGATCACCCTTATGAGGTGGCGATTGTATGTGGCTCAGTACAACTTGTATGGCTTGGTAAGACTCAGCAATCCTATCAACAGCAAGCGAAGAGTCTGCCATGTGAACCACCATCAATTTTGCAAACAGGCAACCTGGTTGACAGCCAGATGCAGTGAGGCAAGCTGCCACAGGTTTGAAGGTTCAAGAAGACCCAATCTGTGCTTTGCAGCATGCAAGTCAGCAAGACAGCATCACTGCTCACCTTGCCCTCATCATGAAGGCCTGTAAGAGCAGCAGCAATTGCTTTGCTAGCATCAGCCTGACCAGCGCTAGTTCTAGCACAAGCCGCCAGCAAAGCAGCCACAACACCACTGCGTCGCCGCTGCAGCAGCTCCTTGAAGCTGCCCTTCAGCTCTGCCAGTAGCGTCTTCACCAAAGGGGACCGATTGGCAGCTGCCAGAAAGGCCTGAAGGGCAAAGTTGGCTGATGGATGGGCGGCGAGGGCAGGCAGGTCGCCAGACAGAAAGGAGGAGTAGAACTCCTCTAGCAGAGGCTGAGGAGCCACGGCAAAGACTACCTGCATGACAGACAAGAAAAAAACCTTGTCAGGCTGTTTAGACCATAGCTTCCGCCATGGCCAGGCAGTGACAAATGCACACACACCTCAGGTGCGTTGATTGTGTTGGCCACTGAGGCTTGTGATAGCTAAAACATCTCCACAATGTAGAAACGTTGTTGTCCCCAGATGTTTCTCTATTTACGTTTCCAGTGCAGGGATGATGTTTCTAGGCGTTTCGGGATTGAGAAGAGCTGAAACCACTGAAACTTGTGATACCCACTGAACTTTGTCATAGCTTGTGAGTTCCTGTGGCAGTAGGCGGTGCACCTGCAAGTGTGCTGCCATAAGACATGGTATGGCATGCACCTCCTGCCTCCTCATCTTCACATCTTGCCTGTGGAGCTGCAGATGCCCAAGCTGCATGATATGGCTGCTCAGGCAGTATGGAATGTACCCTGGAAGCTGCTGCATCAATTGCTGGTGCAGCTGATGCAGCAACAGATGATGGCCTACTGCCACAGGGATTCACAAGCTTCAGTGATTCTCACAAGATGATAGACTTCCATGGCATGAGCAAATTCTGTTGCAGTTTTGCAGGCCCTCATCATGTCTATGGAATCAGGGAAAACCCTTTGATGCAGAAACAGGTGCTTGAATTCCACTCAGGTGCCTGTTTTCCACGAGGTGTCTGCTCAGGTGGTCTTGCATGATGCCTGTGGTGTGACCACAACGACTGCAAGCTCCACCTGATGCAACACCCACCACCAAAGCCGATGTGAATACTAGTAACTCACCTCCATGACATGGCTGCTGAGACAGTCCTGCATGATGCTCTGGAGTATAACCACAATGACATTCACAACCAAAGCTGATGTGAATCCTGGTGACTTGCTTCCATAACATGGCTGCTATAGAGGTTCTGCATGATGCCCTGGGGTATAATCACAATGACATTCACCACCAAAGCTGATGTGAAAGCTGGTGACTCACCTCCATGACGTGGCTGCTGAGGCGGTCCTGCATGATGCCCTGGAAGCTGCTCCTGGTGATGCCCTGCAGCAGGCTGTCATCCCCCTCCTCAGCATCCGACTGGGCTCCCAACATAGCAGGAATGAGCGCCTGCAGTGCCTCCCTGCACAGAAGAAATAAAATAATAAAATAAAAACAAGCAACAAGAGCAGCAGCAGCAGCAGCAGCATTAGAAAGAGTAATAGGTATGACAGTAATAATAATAATAATAATAATAATAATAATAATAATAATAATAATAATAATAATAATAATAATAATAATAACAATAATAATAATAATAAAATTCATATTAAATAAATAGATGAGGGCTTGCAGTCAGAAAGGTCCAAGCTTGTCAACACAAATGAAAGGCTGACGCAGCCAGCTGTCATGTTGTAGGCTGTGACTCACAGCAAAGGTTGTTTAGTCAAATGCCTTCCAACTGAGTCAAATGCCCCCCTACTGAGTAAAACGCCGCAATTATAAATCCTAGTTGATAACAGAGATGGAAGTACTGGCTCTTGCAAGCTGCTGGTTTGCAACGTGAAGAAGCAGTAACCCTTATGTCTGTCATGCCTGATGTCAACTTTTAACATGAGCAATGCAATGCACATTTGTCTGATGCAACACAACTCTATGACACGTCTCTGATCACAACCTACATCCACATGCAATTGAAACACAGCACAAGCTTGAAATCTAAACCTCTTTGCCAGGCTTGAAGCAGTGCACACCTTGGTTAGTATCACGAGCATTGTTGAGTGAACATGCCTCTCAGATGTGAACTCTATGCAAAGCTTGTTGCAGGTAACCAATCAATGACAACACGCAGTAGGACACAGCCTGTTGACCAGTAGACTGTAGCAGTGTGCCTAGGGTATAACAGATGCTGACAATCTCATCTTCACGCCCGCTTTGGTCTTGTGTGTCTTACAGCACCAAGCCATTAGCTTTGTAACTATCTAGCCTCTGCTGCATAGACAAGTCTGACGCAATCTTACCCATTGCCTTCACAGCACTAAGCCACTATCTTTGTAACTATCTAGCCTCACATAGACAAGTCTGACGCAAACTTACCCATTGCCCTGACAGGCAGTCAGTATGCCTTGTATGAAGGGGCTTGCATTCTGGTCATACATCAGCTCGTGCAAGGCGCTGATGTAATCACTGGACAGCAATGTGTCAACCAGCATGTGTAGCAGGTCTGGATAAGCAACTTCTGGAGTAGCTGCTGGCTTGCCAGGGAGCAGTCCCACTTTGCTTGCTAGGGCTCCTCCTTTCGACTTCTGCAATACACAGAGAAAACTTGTAATGATGGTCAATGTAGATTAGACCAAGCACTTATTCAAGATAAGTGGTGGAAAACATCATCATTACTTTCTATTTCTGAACAAATATACAACGCCACTTTGGATTTCCATCCACAGCGCAAAGCAGATCTCAAAGCAGTCCTGTTTGGCTACTCAGCCAGTCATGCATGTATAACACAGGGCCTGTTGCTTTTGTGACAGCAGAAAAGCTGTGATATTTGAAATTTCCATCCGTAGTGCAAAGCAGATCTCAAAGCAGCCCTGTTTGGCCGGTCAGCCAGTCATGTATAGGACCTATTGCTTTTGTGACAGCAGAAAAGTCAGCATTGCTTGGATTTGAGATGCCTGAATAAAACAGGGCCAGCGTGAAGAGCATGGTTCAACCAATCTGCATGCATGCTGACAACCATGCAAACTTTGACCTTTTGTGACTTCTGATCTGCAGGGTCCAATGCTGTCGGAATGATTACCTCTATCGAGCGTGCCTTGGCAGGTGCCACAAGAACTTCAGAGCTAATAGGATATGATCAAAGAACTGCTGAGCAAAGGAAAAGAGGTAATGATTGAAAACACACCTTGTTTTGACTCTTGGCAGCCAAAGGCAACACATTCCGGCCAGCGATGATGCACAATAGCCTTCTTGCAACATGGGTTGCATACCGGTTGGTCAAGAAGTCGTACAGGTGCTCACACACGTTATTGCATGCCTCTGTCAGCAGCTGCAACATAAACATCGCCTCGTTGACTGTCTGTAGCCCATCAACTGGGTGACTTGGCTTTGATCAAACAGTAAATTGCAACCAGCTTATTGAAGGCCTTACCTCCTCAATTGCAGGGCCCTCAGCTACCGAGTCTTGCTGAGCATTGGTGAGCTGTTCAAGTACAGCCTCCAACACATGCGCCCCAAAAGGACTGCAAATTATGCAACACAGGTTGGGGAACACAGGGGAAAACGGGTCGGGAAGTCTTGAAACGAAAGCAAGACTGAATGCAAATGGTCGTACCTGCTAGCCATAGCCATGAGCCCCTCACCCTTCAGCACAGCTTGAAAGAACTTTGCTATCTGCTGAGGCTCTGCAGCTGGCAGCAAGGCTTCTAGGACCCGGCTGCAAGCGGGGTCGGTAGCCACGGCACACTCTTGCCCAGAGGCTTCCTCAAGGGCATTGGCAACGAGCAGCGACTGCTCCTCCTTATCGTCCAGACCGTCGAAGTGCGACTTAAGCTCTTCAAAATAGGTCACAATCTCTTGCGTGGCTCTTGGAAGCCTTGCTTGGGGTGCTGCATCGTCTGCAGGTCCGGCAAATGCCTCGTCGTGCGTTCTTTTGCCTGCCATGATATGTTGCGCGCAGGACTCTGCCGATTTTGACTTGGTTTCGGAAATTCTGTATGCAGCTGAAAGGGGCTATTCGAAAGAGACAGCCCTGGTGGCTGCTCCGCCCCGCGCCCTTGAGTGGCATGGGGTCACACCAGCATGGGTCACACCGGCCCCTTCATGAACATAAAAGCAGGGTACGCAGCATGATTATGGTGCGGTATGCTTAGTTTCTCGCCTTTGTAGCTCTGTCCTGTTGCCTGACGTGCACGCAGGTTGCTGGTCAATGCAAATCACATTTGCATGCAGACGTGCGCACAAACAAAAGACCGCATGCGACTCGTGAGATCAATCAAATGTGGTGTGGATCAAGTCCGGTGGTGGTGTTTAGCAGCAAAGGTCCAGTATAGACATGTTACCTTGCTTTGCACATTGAACAATCAAAGGATTCACATCAGCAGGCTAAACTGCTGTAAACTACTCAGCTTGGAAGCATATGCATATGCACACAGCTGACACATGGTGTACAAGTCACACTGGATCATCACTTGCTTGAACGATTTGTTCACACTGACAAACACCATATGGGGTATGGATGATAGGGGATGTTGCACCTAGTGTCTGGCCTGTAACAGAGCTGGATGAGGAAGACACAAATCAATGAAGTTCTGCTGACTTTGTGATTTGCGTCACTGTGCTGATATTGACCGCTGTTACGTAGCAAGTATTACACTATGGCTTGGCCTTGAATGCGCACCAATGTCACTCATCATCATCCCTAGCTGAGTACTGCATACACGTTCTTAGTGGTCAGCAACACGATGGAAGCACATTTTGGAGCTTATGCGTTATGCAGTGTATGTTGCATCATGCTTAGTAAGCACGGCTGCCAGGTAAGTATGTTTAGGCAGCATTGGATGTGCTTACTCAGCATGATGCTACATACACTGCATAACATACTTGCATTGCACAGCATCAGTGACTCACCTTCCAGTCTGGTAGAATGCTGGTATTTCTGCCAGCTAGGAACTGCATGGAGCACAAACATATCAGACAACTGACTTGCACAGTGCATGCAATCATGCCGCATTTGACATCGGTGCATCACAATCCGGCAACAGCATAAGCTGCCAATGATTGTGAATATGTCAGCAATTTGATATCTGCATATCCAACTAGACATACCACAGACTGCTGCATTGGCACTGACCTTTCTAAGACCATGGTTGTGGTATGCCTCCCCACGAGTGATGTCCTCGGGCTTGTCCTTGTCACTTGATGCACGCCTTGTCTTGTCCCACCTGCAGTACAGGAACCACAAATGAGGCCACCTAGAGCAGTCACCCACTACCATGCCTGCTCTTGTGACGAAAAAAGGCTATCAAAAGCTCACATAGTGTCGGGACCCAACGCAAGTCGACCCAAATAAAGAACAGCACCGGCACATCCCAGTCCAATAGTGGCGTAAAGTGGGTAGGCCTGCATGGCACCATGTGGCATGCTCCGTGTTGCAATGCTATAGTCAGCCATAAGAAGAGACGTCCAGCAAAGAGAGCAGGGTCCTTTTTGATGCTTACCTCCTTGATAACCCACCGCTCCTTGACGGACTTTGCGTCCCTGTACGTTCTTTGTGCGATTTTGGCCGCGGTTTGAGCTGCGGACGACATTGCTGATCGACGCTGGTCCACTACACCGCTGCACTGAAGTTGAGTAAACGAATATCATAGGCATGGATCTCCGATGACCCTAATCAAGCAAAATAGAACCCTGAGAATGAAACGCTCACATCGACAGGACGAAACGCTCACATCGACAGGATCAATCGGCATATCGAGCGCTCATTGCACGGTAGCTTCAAAGGCAAGAGCACAATGTCCCGCAAGAGTAAGCGACCAGCTGTTTTGCCAGATGATGTACTGTACAACAAGAATCTACGAGCTCCTATCGAGACTGAGCTGAACGTAACGCCAAAAGCAAAGGTTCACAGAGTGGAATGGAACAAGATCATGCAGGGGGACCCTGTTGAGATTAATCCATCCATCGGCCACGGCTACAAGATCATGACAGTGGACGAGTGGTCCGCCAGATGGAAACGGAACGACGAATTTCCCAGCTGTCTCAAGTGTGACGGCGTCAACACCAAGGAACATCACTTCATACAGACATGGTAAAATGCTCAAGCACTCAGAACGCGTTGCAGTCAGCAGACCTGACTCACGTACGTGTGTTCTGCATGACATTCCTGTGCTGACTTTGTTCTTGATGCTCATACAGGTGTAGGCAGAAGAAGAAATGGGAGAGTGAGCTCTTATGTCTGGATTGCCACACATTCTCCTGGAGAAGCTATAGTGACCCAGACTTCATGACACCTGAGCAATACCAAAAGCAGTACTGGCAGCAGCAAGCCAAAGCTACAGCATGAAAAATTGCATTGTAGCATTCAGGGATGCCAGTGCTACCTAGTACATCATAGTATGTATTACAATGTAGCGTACTGCACTGAACTGATGGAACCTCCACAGACACCTTGCATGCACGTGCAAACAATGCGTAGAGAGCTTCTCCACAGCCAACCAGTTACAATGCAGCATTACAGGCAACTTAAGAACAAATGTACACCAAGACATACATTTTCAATTACAGGCCTATACATGCACACATGCATAGACACACGGCAGCCTCTCACAGCATAAGTGTGCCCTAAAGCATTGCAAACGTCTTTTGCACCAAATCAATGTCTGCTTGTCTGGGATGAAGAGAGTAAACACATTAAACCGGCAGCTAGCGCATGTAATATGTTGCGTGCTCTGCCATGCTCTCAACTCGAGATTCCAGCATTGCGCTCTCGCTCCATCTGCGTCAGGCAGATTATATTGTAATCATTGAATGTCATGAAACCAGATGGGAGCATTTTGACTCAAGACCTCAGAAGCAAGAAAGCTGTTGCTGCATATTTGCATTGGTGGTTTCGCATCACCATGAGCACAATGCAAATAGACACGTATGAAGGGCAGCTTTGGAGTTCTGCCTGCCACAATGCAACTGACAGTCAACAAACAACAGGGTGTGACCAGTTGTTACCATGTATCTGTGGTCGCCATAAATGTCATGCACCAGGTCACTGATCTTCCTGTCCCAATTTGCAGCTAGAGCTGCAGCCCAAACTGGCTCTGGCAAGCCTGCGTCAACATGCTAAGCTTAAGAAAAGAAAAGAAAAGAAGACGCCATTGGGCATTCAATATAGAGAAGCTTGACAGTGCACAGTGCCGATGCTATGCTTAACAGTGCACAGTGCCCTTGCGTGGCTTGACAAGGCTAAGCCTATATAGCAAGTTTGCTTGAGCATGACAGGAGGATGCGTGTCCAGTGGTGACTACAGCAATTGGAAATGTGCATGTGGGTTTGTTCCAAGCAGCTGCCTTGTACCTGCATCTCTGTAGGCCCCAATGATCTCACCAATCTCTGCAGCATTCATGCCTGATAGGATCACGGCCCTTTCACCCACGCGCTGCATGCATATAACCACAAGTGTCAAGCAAATATACAAAAGCTTGCTACCCTTCATGACACTCTCCAGTGAAAATCAGGCAACGACATCTTCAGTGCAGGCTGCATAAGGTCTTGTGATCTCTCAACCATACAACTTTAGGCAAGATGTGGTGGAGCTGCAGAGAGCTTGACTACATATCTCACTCAGGCTGAAGCTTATAGGTTCTGCGCACATCACTACATGTGCAGCTTTCATGCAAGTACATGTGATAAGATGCAGCACAGCGTGCACATACTGACAGCTGACCTGACCTGTGTGTGCATGTGTCCTGGTGCTTCCATAGCTTGCTGGAGTGTCCGCTTGAACATATGCTGGTCGCATATGATGATCTGCAAGCACAATGCATTAATGACTGCAATGAAGCAGAGGTCACTGCATGTCCATAGAGCATTGTCCCTTGCAAGTGGTATGACTCTCATGGTACTTTACCTTGACCATATCTGCATCCATGTCAAGCATGATGCCTCGAAATGCCTGTACCTCATGCTCATGAAAACCGACCAGCAAGACTGCCTGCATTCGACGTTGATGATTGGTATGCTGAGAGGTCTAGCCAGAATTGGAGTGATCACACTGGCGTGGTCAGACTGTTGACTGACCAAAGGACCGAACAAATCAGCGCTTGTCTGGGCTAAGCCGCCTTCGTCGTCTGTGTTGAGTCTCACGAGCTCAGGAGCATGAGACCTGCCGCGCTTGAAGACATTGTCGAAGAAACCTTGTGCCACTAATCGTTGGCAGCGCGATACGTTGTTCTGTGGTGCAACTGGATTCAGATTGAACGCATTGAATGGCCTGTGAACCACAAACGGACGCTTTGTTGGACAACACGCCGCTTGGAAGACGCTGCAAACTTCGACTTTTGAGTAGGGCGCTTGCAGCATGCCTGCTCAGTCACGAAGTCAAATCCTGCAGTGACCCTGCGGCATATGCAAGCACTGTCGTAAAAGTGACGTCGTGCATTCTCTTACTTTGTCAGCGGTGCGACAAATCGCAGGTAGAGTGTCACGGCTTCCCTGTGGTAAAGCCTGGCGTTACGTGGCCTATAAAAATTGCAACTGTGTTAAATCAGCCATGGTTCACAACATGTCATGAGCTAAGCTAACCTGGCCATGAAGCATGGCGGTATGAACCAAATGATGGCGTGTTACGCCACATTTGGCCTAACACCCTCCACCAGGGCACGACACCCCGCAGAAAACCCGGCGGGCTGGGTGCCCAAACCCCGACCGGCCGAAGGCGCCGCCCCAAAACGGCTTAATGCCAAATTTTGAAGGGGGCTTCGCCCCCTTCAAAATTTGGCGCCCAAGCGGGAAGCCCCCTTGACTGACAGAATCGACTGCTGACTTTGCGGGCACATTGTCTAAGCGCTTTTGACCGCTATTACACCTGCACCATGTGCAAAGCTACTTGTGCATGACAAGCATGCCGGAAAGCACGAACAACGTGCTCACAAAGTACCTTACCAGTTCTGGTAGATCAAAAGCAGCTCAATCTTCCTCTGCTTTACCCTATGGCACTGAGGATGAACTCTCCAGAACAAACGATGAGGAAGATGTACAGGATTTCAGTGATGTTGATAGCAATGCAGCTGCAGATAGCAACATAGAGTGCTTGCTTATTGAGGATGGGTTTGAGAGTGAGGATGACGAGGCACTAGAGTTTGAGCCAGCCTTTAGTCACCTGACTGGAGATGATGACAATGATCTAGCCCTAGAGGCTGCATTTGGCTTAGATTAGACGACATGTGAACACATCTTTTTGTCAAAGTCGTGTTGAAGTAGCATTGCAACTTCAACAGTCATCGTTTTAGCAAGCTCTGTCAAGCCATTGCGAGTCTTGAACCAGCCCCCATCAACGTACGCATAGCATGCGGGGAACCCCCGCAAAATGCGAACACAAAATTTTTGTGGGGGCCGCAGCCCCCACAAAAATCTCCGTCCGATGGGGGCGGCCCCGCGAAATTCAGAGGCCCTGTCGTGCCCTGCCCTCCACTGCCCCACGGTTAGCAAAAGCAAGCACCCCATATGGCGTGCATGGCACGTGCCATAGCCAGAGTGCACTTTGGCCAGAGCCACCAAAAGGAAAACAGGAGGGAGGGCGGGACAGTGCTTTATAGCCTAACCCTTTCATCAGGTAAGCTCAAATTGAATTGCGCCTGCCACCGACGAAAACAATGCTGATGCTGCACACTGACTGCAAGCTAGTACCACAAAGACTGCTCACTAGTGATGCACGTGACATTCGACGGATCTCAGGATGCACGTCCCCAAGTATGCTTGCCTATGTTTGTTTGATATGTGCCTTGTCGTACCTATTTAATGCCTCATGGACATGGGCATACCAATGCTCAATTTGTGACCTGTTTACATTATGCTACACATGCTAGATGCCGGGCTGTAGTCAGACTTGCTTTTCATACATCATTGTCACACCACAAGCTAACCTCTGGCTTCAAGGACACTGCTGTTGTCTCTTGATATGATGTCCTGTGGGAATCGTCAGCATAGGTCAGTCCTTGACAGCCAACACTGACTGCCCACCTGGAACAATCAGCTTGCTCCCAGCTGCAGTGGCAATGCACAAGAAAGCAGCTTGGACAGTCGATCCCTCCAAAAACAAAGGGACCAAATGCTGCAATGCTTCCTCTTCTAGCTCAGCACAAAGTTGCTCCAGCGCCTCTAGGAAGTCATCATCACATGCAATGTTGTCATCATTTGTATCAACATCATGATGTCAAATGTAACAGCAACAATGAGGTCATCATCTTCGGCGTTGCTGATGACATCATCCCTGCCTTCATCTTCTTCATCACATGTCATCTTCCTGATGGCCCTCTGCTGCTCCAGGTCTGTGCAGAGATTGGCAACTGCTCCGTGCTTCTTGGCGGGAAGCAGATATCCTGGTGAAGCAGTGACAAACATGCTGCTGTATCTCTGAAAAGGAGGACACATCTCTCAGGATTGGGCTGAGCCAGACATGGGACTGACAATGCTGGACATTGGTAGGCAAGCAGCACTGCACACAAAGGAGCACTCAGCCTTGAGGACAGCAGTACTTATATGGCATGTGATTTGGTATATGTGGACTCTCCAGGTTGCAACAACTTGCCCGCCGTTCCTTGGAAGCTGCTGCAGTCTCAACAGAGAAAGAGCCCTTCTACCAGAGCTCCAAGAACCGTCCAGCATTGGATGTGAGCTCTTGCCTGAGCAGGCTGTCTGGCCGAGCAGGGTTCACACCAGGCAAGCATGCCAGCCATGAGTTCCAGACTAGCCAGCTGTGTTGGCTAAGGCAACAGCAGACTTGTGCCATGTTCAAATCATCATGAAATCCAGCCAGTCTACTACGTAGTAAAAAACCCCCATATGATCAGGCTGTGCACAAAATGAACTCATGGTGTCAGTGCTGGCTGTGAACAGGCCTGCATACCAAAACCGCAAAGAAGCATGGCCAGTACATTCAAAAACCAAGTGCTTCTCAACCCCCACAGCACCACTACTGCAAGCCAAGCACACTCTGTGAGCCCTATAACATGAGCAGCGCCAGCAAAACAACCAGCAGCAATATGCAAGCCATGGCATTGAAGCCTAAACTGCAGAAAGCGCTGCATGCGCCCACCAGAAAGAGGCAAATGACAGTAACGCTTACGAAGGCTGTATGGCCTGAACCACTGCTCATAAGTGCAGGAAACAACACTTGAGTGGGAGCTGCACAAGGACAATACAAAGCAGCATTGCCCATGTCCTGCAATTGTACAGTCAAGGCCTCTGCCAGACCCCATGTCTGAGCTTCATGACATAATGGCAACTTTTAGTAAGCAAGGCTGAAGTAGTATCATGCCGTCTCAGTGCAATGAAAGCGCAAAATGGATTGAAGCAGCATTTTGACATGAGGGGTGATGTGTCAGGTGTTTCTTGCATTGTCGCTGACATGGTCGAAGCTGCTGCATATGACAACAAACTGGTCTCACGAGGTCACACGAGGTCAATGCTTCATGTATGCTGAAGTACGTTTGAAAGTTGCCATCGTGAGTGTTTAAGACCCAAGCCGTCAAGAATGACCAAGCTTGAATCGAGTACCGTCCAAGCAATATGGCGCAAGGTGTGCGCGCGATGACCAGCAAGTTACCTGGGTACTTACTTGAAAGCAATTTCAGGTGATACCAGTGCCATCAAATAACTCACGGATGCACCCGCACGCAACTGCTGACAGAATGCATTGGACCCCGTTCTGCACCAAGGTTCTTAGAGTGCTGCCCTGAGTGCTGCCTGCTTTCCTGAGGAAAGTTTCCTCCAGTTTCCGACAGCGTATCCCTCAGCGTATCCCCAAGCCGTTACCGTACGTAATGCACCAAATCAAGTGTTCCCACCACGTCATGATTTGGTGGTGTTGGTGATGCTAATTCGGTCATCTTCGCTTCAAACGTTAGCTGAATCTCGGCTGAACAAGCGCCGCACCATGTTACCGACGTGACGTACTCAAAATCTTGCTCAACACACTAACAGATAAACCTCCTGTGAGATCATCTGTTCCGCTAAGCTTTGAAGCCGAAAGTGGCCAACAGGGTGGAATCAGGCGCAGCCAACTTGATATCGTAGGAATACCATCTCATGACGCACGAAGCGAAGTCCGAGCCTGCGGAACTGGTCTCTCCGGCGCCTAGTGTCGCCCCCGTGTCAGCTGCCGGCCCGCTTTGGCAGCAGCTACTGCTGTCCCAAGCAATTGCCCAGAACTCGGCAGGGCTGTCTTCTCTTCCCAACAGTGAGGCTTTCAGACAGGCAAGAACACATTGCAATTTTGCTGCACATATAGCCAGCCGAGATTTACACACAATTTGCCTGCAGCCATCAGCGTTTCAAAGCTTTTCTCAGCAGTCAGCAGCTCAGGCTTTACTTCAGCTGCCGTATCAGTCAAGGTCTTCTGCTCCCAATGGCTCTGCAAACCATCTCACAGGAGCCAGAAGTGCTTCTGCACATCTTCTGCAGCATGCTGCATCAGCTGACATCAACAGCTGTGGGATGGGGGATGACAGCAGTGGAGCCTGTCTGCCAGGGTGTGGAGATGTATCAGCAGCTTGCAAACGAAAAAGGAACATCAAGCAGCAGGAACTAAACAAGCTTGCTCAGCAGCGCTACAGGTAGCCTGATTGTATGCGAATGTCAATTGCCACTTGCAGATTTTGTTTGAGATTGTATGAGGGAGCTGGACCCCTTTGCAGGGAAAGAAAGAAGGAGAGGGATGCTGAGTTGCGTCAAGTGCTGGAGGGACAGACTGCCCGAATGGTTGAACTCTTAGACAATCACCAGAAGCTGCAGGTATGCTGCTTCCTACTTTTGTGTGACAGCTCATCTATTTGGTATGTCATGACACCATTATGTTGTCATACAAGCTGCTGGATAGACTCAAGACTTCCTTTAGATCATCAAGGCTTCTGCAGCATGCAAACCTGATAGGTGTATGTGTGCATTTGTAGGCTCGAGTGAAAGAGCTTGAGCATCAACTCAGGGAAAAGCAGGTGGAAAATGTTTACTTGCGAGGGGAGATTTCAGGTCTGAAGAACAACTCTCAATCTGGTCATATGTTACTAGACCATGACGAGGAAAGCAAGTAAAGCATTCGCGGTCTCATTGAAGTCAGCTTGTCAGGCTGGAGTGTACTATGGGTTGAATTTGTGTGTTCACTTGCTTGGGCATTGATGTATGCTCTTTTTCGTGTACATCAAGATGTTTTGCACTGCACAACCTGTTCTGAGTCATCTTGTGCATCTGTTGATATAACGAAAGGCCCTGTATGTGTGCATTGGAGTTATTATTAACAGTTTGCCAAATTCTGAAACATCTGTTCCGCAGTTTTTTCGGTGTCCTGCCAATATATGATTTGACTGACCTTGCTTTTGCTGAGTATCAACCTGCATGGTCCAGGCTGTTTGCTGATTGTAGAATTTGCCTGGACTTTGCTTCTATATATGTTGCTGCAATCACAGGAGCAAATGTAAGCATGTTCGTGCCCTTCACACATGCGCGCCTCAAGATATTGCTGAAAGCAATAGTTTTGAAAGCTCTGCTGATGCTTTGAAATTGGCCCAGCATGCAGACCTCGCAATCAGACTTGCAACACAGCAACCCTTTTCGGCGCTCACATCACAGCAGAATTTTCAGGGTGCTAAGCAGCCAATTGGTGACTTGTTATGGTGAATGCAAGTGGCTATGATGTACAGTTGACATGTACAAGCAGATGGTAGCAGAAACACATTTGCCCTTCTGCAACATGTGCGTTTCTGAAACTGTTCAGATGTTGTGTTGGCACAGCCAGCATGATCAGCATTTTTTGGCGGACTGCTGAAAATGTGACAGGCACAAGACAGCACACTTGATGGTAATGGCTATGCATGTGTCTTTTCAACAGTAACGAATGTCTGCAGTATGTGGAAAGCGCTTGCTAGCACCGAAGTGTCTTTAAGGTTCAGGGCGTCACAGCATGGTTTGTCTACTCTACATCAAAAGGCGGTGCATTCCACTTCACATTTCTGTGACAGACATGTCCTGTTACCTGCGACTATACTTGATGAGATTGTACAATATGAACAGAGCGGCTACAATCGCTGCTACCCAGTAAAGCATTTGCTTCTTCTGCGGCTCTTCAAAGACCTGTAAAATACTTGAACAAGAGTCGTCTTCTGACATTTCGCTAAATCACATATCTTCGCTACTTAAAGCAGTTGCAAATGATACTTACATTACGTAATACAATTTGTGGTGCTTAAAACAAGCAGCGCAAAACTCACCTTTTTGAACCTGTGCACAGTGGCTCCCAATCCCATTCGAGCCGACCCCATGTCGCCTGCCTGCAGCAGTAGAGCCATGCACAGTGTACACATGATCTTTAGCAAGGTCAAACTGCAGTTCAAGGGAAACCCCAAGACAGCATCAAGCTCACAATGGAGTCCAGTGCTCTATGACTCTTTTCTACTTCATCCTTGATACCAGCTGTGACCTGTGGCAATGCATGAAAAGGTCGACTTGCTTATAAGTTGCCAGCTCTGTAGCCGCAGATTCACCTGCCGCAGAAGGCTTGTTCGCTGTCCCAAGTTATCTATGTTTTGATCATTCTCCCTTTCCAGACTCTCAGGGTCCACACCGGAGGTTGATGCTGTTGCCTGTGGATGCCGTTCTTCAAACTTGGTCTCTCGCTGCACTTTCAATGCTTGGCCGCATCGCCAAACTGCGACAGGTGCATGCTCACCTGACTGTGCGAAGAGGTGCCAAATAGGGGTCTTCTGTCCCTGCCAAAACGAAGAGAGCGTTTCGTCAGGTGCCAGAAAAAAGGTCGGAAACGTCTGAAACGACGCTGTGGGTTCCACCTTGGCCCTGGCTCTTTCATCTGCCCGTCTGGATGCCGCAGTGTGGGAGCCAGAGGGGTCTGCTTCGACTACACGGGAAGATCAAACGAAAGCGGAAAAAAGCTGGTTCCGGTCCTTGCTGCTGCAAAAACCTTGGCTAAATATTATTTGTCACATGCAATTGACCGGCTCAAGGTTTACGGTTGATGGACACTTGCCGATCTGAGAGAAGGCACCGTGCGAACAATTTTGGTTTCGGTGCGCTGTGGTAGCGTTTGAGGGAAACCCTAACGCCTCACCGACCCTAAGAGCCCTGGTGGAGGCTATAGGTAAACGCTGAAGCTATCAACCGCCTCTTTGGAACTGATTCGTGAGGCTGTGCGGGGTTTTAGGCACGGTAGTATGACCAAGAAGAGAAGAAACAACGGACGTGCAAAGCACGGCCGTGGTCACGTAAGCTTCACTGTGTTTGTAGCTATACTTGATCGACTGGCCTAGTCTGGACTGTGTGGTTGAGCTACTATGGCAATCGCAGGTCAAGCGAGTGAGATGCGAGTCTTCTGGTGTGCTGGTACCCAAAGATAAGGCAATTAAGAGGTTCATTGTCCGAAACATTGTGGATGCCTCAGCCATCCGTGATATTCAGGATGCCTCTGTCTTGGAAGGTCAGTGCCTCCAGCTAATTGACACAATGATTTCCAGTTGCCAGCATGAAAGCTAACCTTCATTCGACGCAATCTGACATCTGCAGCGTCCTGAACTTTGGCACCCTGTGCCAGGTGTTCTGACCAGACAGTGACTTTCGTAATGTCACTACAGCAGTCTTGCTGAAGCGCCTGAATGTGTGTTGCAGGATACGCTCTGCCCAAGATCTACAGAAAGGTGTACTACAGTGTCTCAGCTGCTATCCACTCCAAGGTTGTGAGGGTGCGATCAGTCAAGGACCGCAGAAACAGAGCCCCACCCCCGAGGTACAGGCCAGGTGGTGACAGGCCACAGGGTCCCCCAGGCGCACCTGGTGCCCCAGGGCAGCAGCAGGGTGGCCAGGCAGGGCAGAGAGCCCCAGGACAGCAAGGCCCACCTAGGACATAAGCTACAATGCAGTAGACTCGCACAGTAGAGCGTACACAAGCTTGTGGTACAGTCAGCGGCCATCTTGGTCAATGTGTTACTGACGTTGAAACACATGGCTGTGTAAGCTCTTTCTGTAAAAGGTCATGGCAGGCGTCTATAAGCACGCTGCGGTAACAGCTATGGCGTGTACCCCCCTCTATTATAGTACATGCATTGCTTCATGAGCACCTGGCCCTACTGCAGAAAGAATGCTGCATCATTGTGCGAGGCAAGCATGCTGTGTCTATGGAGCATGCAATGTTATGGTGCTTTTGGGGGGGTTTGAGCGCAAATGCGTTTGGCCACATTCCTGCAGCTTGCAGATGGGCACGTTGTAAATGGGCACATACCCAGATCGCCTAAACAGGTGCAACCTGGGTATAACAAGCTACTGTAATTGGTTGGCTGGGAGGCTACCGGTGTCTGCAGCAAGTGCACCTCAACACCTTGACTTGCCTCAACCTGCTCGACAAAATGAGCCCATGCAAAATTGTGTTTCAAATTACATCTGCTCCGCATCAAATACAGTATATCATACATATACCCGTGCAGTTCGTCTAGCCATGAGAAAAGACCTGCATAAAAGTTCACAAGAACTAAAGACCATAGCAAACAGGCGCGGTCACAAAGCAAGTATTTTCATATACAACTAGCGCCAGCTAGAAAATAATACAAGAAGCATATCAAGTAGGTGAAACGCTACAACTGACAAATTATACAATGCGACAGTGCATGCCAGAGACAAGAGTAAGAGCTCTACATGAGCTTGGCCATTTCCACATTGATTGCAGTTCTTGGCCAAGCATGCTGGTATGACAATGCCATTCGTGCACTAGGCATCGTCTGGCATGGCATCCAGTGTTTATTTCAGTGATGGCACCTCCCCCTACAGATGATCAGCTGCTGAGTCTTCAGCATGGTATGCAGTGCTGTTTCTGGCACAAGCTAGACTGTGCATGCCCAGCAACATGACACGCACACATATGTTGCTGCGCTGGAGCAGCATGTGTACCCTCATCAAAATTTGCCCCATAAACCACCTGGCTCTCAGCATCATCATGCAACAAACATCCTTATGGAATCATGACTCCATAGGGCTGTTGTCTGCATCAGCCCCAGGGTGTATGCCAGACTGAACAGCATCCTTGTCGTCTGACTCTTGCTTGGCACTGGGCTGTTGATGCTGCTGAGATGGCTCGCTCTGTGAGAGGGGCGGGGTGGCCGCCCTCTGGGGTCCATGGGCTGGAGCACTGCCAGTGGAGGGGGCATCCTTAGATGCCCCGCTCAAATGGTCACCCCTGTAGGCACAAATGCACACAGTCAAGCAGCAGGAACAACAAGCAAGATGATGACGATTGTTTGGCATGCAGCTATAGACGCACCACAGGAAAGAAAAGAGATGGGGATATTGCAGACTGGCAATGACACTTGCTAGTTCACACACTCTGCGCCTAGCTGGTCACTTGCTTATCATATGTGTACAGATTTGATTGTTGGTAACATGCGACTTTCTGCTGCTAGCAGTACAGTTACAAAAGTGATGCATCAAGTCTCTTGACATCGGGTGCAGCACAGATCCTCAATTGGTCATGCATCTTTGCGCATTGTGCATGGTCAGATGACACCAAAACATCTGACATGGCCTGATCATGTTCCATTTTGGTGCATACCTGGGAAAGTTGTTTGCTTCATTCTCCTTTGCTTCTGCATTTCCAGCAGGTGCAGCAGTGTCCTGAGGTGGGTATGCAGCGCCAGGCAGCTGGCGGTGGGGGCTCGTGACAGGGGGCTCACTGGGGCGGGCAGGGGTCGGGGCTGAGACTTGCGAGGGAGCCATGCTATGCCTGCTGCGCTCTGCCTGATCTGCTGCCCCATCAGCCTGCTGCATATTAATAACAGTAATAGCGATAATATTGCTTTCCAGCCAAGTAAAGCCTGCTGCATGTGTTTGACAATGAACAATGAAACAAACAGCGAAATCAATAGGCAAGTCAATGCATGAGTCAGACAGCACATGAATGAATGGATGAATGGATGATTGCATGCATGCGCAACTCTGGGATTATCTCTGCATGCATGGAGAAATGTGGAAATGGCAAACGGCGAGACGAGAACTTCAATGAGCTGTATGCTGCCTGCCACGCTGCTGAAGACAAGCTGAAGGAGCTGACCTTGAGAGAATGCAGTGCTAACATGGTATGCTCTGATTGACTAATTTGCACCCAGAGTTCAGTAAGTGTACTGTATTGTGGACCAGATTCTGTATGTGCCAATCAATGCCCCAGATGACAAGCGCAAAAGCATGTGACACCTGCCAAGGTGGTATTTAGACATGGCTGCAGCTTGTTTCTGCAGTTCTGTTTTGGCCACTGAGCCAATACACCAGGTTGCAACATGTCTCATCATGTGTCGCTACCTGATTTGCCTGTTGTCGGGGACTGGTGGGGCCTTCTGCAACAGCCCTGACTCTGGCTGATCGGCTTTGCTGGCCGCCACTGTCAGGGCTGCTGGCAACAGGCCCTGGGGACTGGGAGGGGTGGCGTGAGGGGTGGGCAATGCGTGAGGGGGACCAAAGCACTCTCAGTCGCCGCCAGTCAATAGCATCCTATACACACCTCACACCAGTTGGATATGTATCTCTTGTGTGACATAGTAACGGTATAGTGATATGATAATGACAGTATTTACAATATCTCTAATCTCTAGTGTACAAGGCACGCATTGCAGATCTATGCAGCTGCATGACACAGCTGCTGACTGGCTTGCTTCCTGTTGGGCAACTATGCTGCTTGGTACCTGCCTAAAATATAAGTATGCAGGCACTTTGATGCACACGCCTGGTGCCATCTGAAGACTGACAGGGTGGGGGTAGGTCGGCCAGCTTTGCTTCTGCATACAAACGTGTTGCGAGGTGGAAACTGATGCAGGTGGCCAAGCTGAGCATTGTGTCAGAGAGAACCGGCAGCACAGATGGTGAAGCAGACATGTAGTGATTGATACCATTCTCCAGTAGCCTTCTCAGCTTATGACGTATCAGTCCTCCTAAAGCCTGTAGCAGATTTGAGAGCCTACCTAGATGCAAGTAACTTTGTCATACACACACCCACCTGCTATCAGGCTAGTGAGTCTTTCATGGGTGTCAAGATCACAACGTGCAACACAGCCTCACCTCAACAGCAGTGACAGCAGCATCAGCAGCCAGTATGGAGGGCCCACGCTGTGAGGCAATCATACCCAGGCGGGGGTCCCCCTCCGCATCTTGCTGGGGTAGCATATCCAGCAAGTGTCTGAGGTCATCCCATAGCCCTGCTGAAACCCCCCGCCGCAGTATGCTGGGGTCCAGTTGATGCGCTAGGGTCAACACCTGCAAGCACGGCTAACATTTGCTGACACAGCCTATATATACAGGCTCAGGGCTGTGCATGATGTGGCGCAATTGGCATTGCTGATGAACAGGCTGGTGACATGCTCTGCTCGGGGTGCTATGATGCAGTTGGTGCAAGCTTGGGGTGTGCAACAGCTTCTGAGTGACAGCATGCCTTTGCCTTGTGATGCTGTGCCTGTGTTCTGTCATGGATCAGAGTCAAACACAAAGAACATGCTGCAGGCTTGGGATCACACGTACCCCTTGGGGCTGGCTGTGCTCAGCACCATCACATCAGTACTCAGGCAATGTTGTACAGTCATGAACATCTCTGGTATGCCTGTCAGCACAACAGGCCCAATTTATCATATGCTGAACAAAGGCCCTTATGCTGAACAAAAAGGCTGATTATGCCGTGAGCAGGGTTGACTGTCTCAGCCAGCCAGGCAGCATATGTCACCAGAGCTGAGTACAACAGCTCAACTCAATTTCGAAACGTCTATCCTAATTCAGAAATGTCATCCCTACACTGGAAACCTAAACTCCAAAACATCTGGGGACAGTAAAAACGCGTTTGTACATTGTGGTCATATGTTAGGTCATGCCACATTGGGTGGCAGAAAGCCACGGCTAAGATAAAAACTGCTGCAGGATGACTAATGCATTGTGTACTGGTGGCTGATGGTCATGCAATGCTGACTGTCAAAACTGTCGTGTCATTAGGCCATGTATGGATGCAATGAAACAGGATGCTCTGAAGAGACAACACTTGCTCTGCACATACCTAGCTATCATGAGCCCGCAAGCATTGGTTCAATTGCACTTTTACTATAATAAAAATATTTCATAATAACAATAATATTCCATTATTTTTATTGTTGATCATAATTGTAAATTGGATCATTTGTAAAGCAAATTGTTGTATTGTAAATTAAATTATTGTGATATTTATTAAGCAGTGCCAACCTGAGGTGTGAGCTCTGCAGCGCTGTCCAGGCGGCACAGCTGGCGCCGCCAGGTGGTCCAGAACTGGAAGCTGTCACTCATCACGCTGTCTATGGGCAGCCTGCCCTCCAGGTCACACAGCCTCTTGGCTACATGGTATGCACCCGCCCCCTCCACCATGCTCGAGGCAAACACCTTCAGAATACAACATGAATGACGCAATATGACTGATGCGATGCAGTATGACACGACAAATATGCTGCGTGGTATGCACCCGTCCCCTCCACCATACTTGAGGCAAACACCTTCAGAATACGATATGGTGTTATGGAGTATGACATAATACAACATGAAATGACGCGATATGACTGGTAAGATGCAGTATGACAGGACAGATATGCTACGTGGTATGCACCCGCCCCCTCCACCATGCTTGAGGCAAACACCTTCAGCAAGCAGCACTGTGATGGCAGCTTACATGCAGCTGCAGAAGCTGAGTGGATTGTACAGCTGGTGGAATGGAGGTATGATACGGTATGACAGGATGAGGTATGACACAGTACGACATGACATGGTGCGATATGACTGTTACAATGCAGTATGACATGACAAAATATGCTAGGCTAGGCTAGGCTAGGCTAGGCTATGCTATGCTATGCTATGCTATGCTATGCTATGCTATGCTATGCTATGCTATGCTATGCTATGCTATGCTATGCTATGCTATGCTATGCTATGCTATGCTATGCTATGCTATGCTATGCTATGCTTTGATACGCTATGCTTTGACATTTGGCAGCACACACAGCTACAGCAAGCGTACACAACAAATATCAGATAGTGGGAGGTGTGCAGTCACATCAATCATTGTTGTGCCCAGTACTCAATTTGCAGTCTACAATTTCTGTCTTTAGGACTCTACTATTGTCTTTAGGACAATACTGCATGAGTGCACTTTCAGCCCTCATGCTCGTAGTTCTAAACAGTCGGTAAGGTGATGCAGGTGCTGAAATGCACAAAGATTGCAGACATGGCATGACCAAACCCAAACCCAACACACACCTGTTGCAAGTCGTTTGCATTCTGGTACTGGGCAGCCAGCTTGAGGGCGCGTGCACAGACAGCATGTGAGGCTGAGTCCTCCCCTGGGCAATAGCCACCAGCAGCCACCTCGGGCATGACTGATACCAGAGCTGAGTCAGCAGCTGAGGCTGTGTAGGGCCGACATGCTGCCTGCTCTACCCAACCCAAAGACTGCACGCATGATTAGACATAAATCAGCTTTACATGAGCACTACTGTATAACATGTGTGCCTTGTTGGCTTTGAAGTGAGGTAGCTTTTGTGTCATATGCAGCCATTGGCAAGTTGTGCAGGCATTTGATGACAACTCACTTGGATACATGCGTCGTCAGCAGCACATCAACCCACAAAAAGGGCTTTGCAAGTGTGTTCTGTTTCAGCCTGTCACTACAAGAGCACAGTGTGCTGACACCAGTCTAGAGTGACCATGCCATGCTAGAGACTGCTGAATATCTGAGTCACAACAACAACACAGGGCTGACATCAGCCTACAGTGACCATACAATGGTGAGACAGTTCCATACCTGAGTGCCTAAGGCCATGACAGGCACTAGCAACTTGTGCAGTTGTGCATTTGATGAGAGCCCACTTGATTACATGCATCTTCTGCAGTACATCACCTCATAGGCAAAGTCTTCTGGATTGAGTTCTGGTTCAGCCTTTCACTTTGCGCTGACACTTTGCGCTGACACCAGTGTAGAGTGACCATGCCATGAATGTGAATGCCATGAATGTGAATGCCATGAATGTGAATGCCATGAATGTGAAACTGCTTCATACCTGAGTGCCTAGGGCCATGACAGGCACTAGCAACTTGTGCAGTTGGTGAGAACCCACTTGATTGTCTGCTTCATACCTGAGTGCCTAGGGCCATGACAGGCAGGGCAGAATCTGGCCTGGAGTTGCTGCTAGCCTCATTCAGCTTCAGGGGGAAGGCATTGTCCCCCCCACAATGCAAGGACCCCCCGGACGCCACAGCCTGAGGCAGACTGTCCACAGACCCCACAATCACAGGCCAGTGCCTGCAACACTCAAAGTGGATTTATGTATTTGTTGCTGTGGGCTCTACTTGACTGTGAGTTTTGAGGCCAACCTTTGCCTCATCAGAATTACAAGAAATCCTCACATTTACCGGCGAGTCCACACAATATGTGATGACTTGTTGTAATTCTGATGAGGGCACACTGTGCACATTGTCCACTTACGCTGAGTAGACAGGATTTGTCCAGCATGTACCTAGCTCATCATGAGCTATAAAGCGTAAAATTTATGTTGCGGTTACTTTGTCCAACCTAGGTTTATAAGTCAATTAGTGACAATATAGACAACTGCAGCATCATCTCACCAGACAAATCTAGGTGTTTGAACATCATTGACAACATAGGCACTTGCATCACCACCTCATCCAAACATGCTATGCAGCAACATGGGTACAAGGTGCAAGAGTCTAGCACATGGTCATACCATGCTGCCCCATGCAACTTCAGCTTTTATGCAGCGCTTTGTATACGTTTAGCTGCAGGTTCATGCCCGTGCATGTCAGATTGTCATGCAGCTGCTGCATACACACCTAGCTGCAGTTTCAAGCCCATGAAACTTCAGCTTTTATGCAGCTGCTGTGTACACATTTAGCTGCAGATTATGCCCATGAATGTCAGTTGTGAGGCAGCTGCTGTAAACATACCTGGCTGCAGCTCCATGCCCATGAATGTCAGACTGTGTCATTATGCAGCTGCTGTAAACACACGTAGCTGCAGATTCATGCCCATGCATGTCAGATTGTGATACAGCTGCTGTAAACACACCTAGCTGCACATTCATGCCCATGAACGTCACGTGTTATACAGCTACTGTTTGCAGACCTGTTGAGGCTTCTGGGGTCCTGAGCCAGTAGCAGAGTGCCAGGTGGCGGCCTGCCAGGCAGCCTCTCCAGCTTACGTAATGCAGCAATCACTTGCTGGCCAGAGGGCCCATTGACCACCCCTATGCGCACCCTCTTTCGATCCCGCTTGGGCTCATCAGCCACACTGGGAGCTGCAGACTCAGACTGCGTGCGCTTGCCTGTGCGTGTGCTGCGCCGCCGCTGCGTCTTCTCGCCCTGTCAAAGAAGAGATGGGCATTTAGCATCTAGCGTCACTTAGCATCAATTAGGCGTTAGGTAGCGTCAGTTAGGCGTCAGTTTGTGTCAGTTTGCGTCATTCAGCAACATGGGCATCCAGCACAAGTTGCATGTCTGGCTGATGCCAAGCAGCAGAAGTCTTGTCCATGCAATGTTTGCAGACAAGCAGTGTCAGTGTCTATCAACTTGATGTAAAGCTCAGGACATGTGCTAATCAGACTGCTGGTGTGCTTGCAGGTGGCATGCCACACCGCAAGGCTGCTGCCTGGCTCATCACAGCGATGCCTGCAATGCCTCCATGTCGTCCAGCCCCAAAATTGCCATATGCAGATTGCCATGCTCTGTGCAGCAACCCAGCTATGTTGCAGCTGCGGGGTAAAGCAGCCTGTAACGTGTTTGTGTTTCTGTGCAAGCATGTTTTACCATGAGTAGCAATTTTGACAAACCTTGAGGATGCCGTTGATGGGCTGCAAGCCTGCAGAGACTGCAGCTGCTGCAGTGCCTCGGCTGGTCTCGCCAGCTACATGGTTGCCAGCACTGTTGGCCACATCTGCCAGGAAGTCTAGCGCTGAAGGGTTGTGCCCAACCTGCAGTTGATAGCAAGTCTGTGACGCATTGCTCAGCATGATTGAAATTTCAGGTATGCGCATGTAAACAAACCTTTTGCAAGTGCTGCTGAGTATCTGAAATTCAGCATGTGACAATCTGATTGACAATTAAGCTGACGACAGGCAATCTGAGTAGCTTGGCTTCATGAAAGCAATCAACGCCATGAGTATTGAAGCTGCAGCACAAATCATGCAATGCATCAGGGAGGAAGCATGCTGAGAAGCTAAGCATGCATCTGTTTGTCATCATCATCCATCAATCAATCAATCAACCAACCAACAAATCAATCAATCAGTCAATCAATCAGTCAAACAATCAGTCGCTGAGCAATCAGTAGCAATCTGTTGCTGAGCATTGTACCATGTGATGACCAGGCAGCAGTCATTTGCCTCACCTCATCGACAGCCATCCCTTGCAGGTCCCTAGAAGCGTAACACTTCTCATAAGCATACAGGAACTTCTTGTAATTGCTCAGCAGCTGGTTGCCTATGGAAGTGGCCTTGTGGTTGCTGGTGAAGTTGCGCATGTTGGGGAACACGTGACCCGCAAAGTTGATGTTGCCGCACCACCGACTGGACTCATCATACCGCTCATTGAGGACCAGCCCGCCTCGCTTGACCACCTCACGGTAGAGACCAAATATGTCCAGAGGTGTGTTGTTGCTGCAGGCACCAGGTCAGGGTCAGAAAGGAAAGAAGAGAAGAAAAGACTACGCCTTCCGGCGTCAATTCAATGAGAAGCTAAGTATTATACTGGGCTGCCCAGGCAGGCCAGGGTCACTTAAGCGTCTGCTAGATTGCATGCCATTTGCTGCATGATTGGTGGTACTGGTGTTGCAGCTTTGCGACTAAGCTTGTTGATGACAGCACAAGGCATGCATTGCAGAGCTGACACGCTTCAGCACACTTTGCTGCGCTGTCTGAAGGGCAGCAACCCACATGTCGGCATGCTGAGCGGTTGTGAAGGAAAATTTTTCAGGAAGAGGTCGGCTGAACAATGCAATAACGGCAACTCTCAGAAACTGCAACATGTAAATCACAGGCAAAACGCAGTCTGACTGGACCAGAATCCCCGGTAGCACAAATGTTGAGAAAGATCAGCAGCAGAAGAGTTTATACAGTTCTTACTGTTGCAGAGTTGTGTCGCACTGTATATTGTGCTGTATGTGAAAAGACAAGAATCTGGTGCTGGCTTACCAAGTGATGCGGTGCTCAGCAACCGCTTTAGCGAGAGAGGGTTCCTGGTGTTGCCTGAGGAACTCACACAGATCAGCCTCAAACTCCTCCTCAGTACAGTCTTGCAGGGCAGGCCGGTCATGAGCTGCCAGGTGTCGTCTTTGGAACTCCTCTTCCAGCAAGGTATTGACTTGCTCATTCCCCAACGGCTGTGGCTCCTCATACTCATTGTACCTGAACAAAGAGTATATATGAGCATGCTGATAACCATATATATCAGTATATGTTAGCATGCTGATATGAGCATGCTGATATGAGCATGCTGATATTGGCAATCAAACATCAACATCTATATGATTATGCTGTAGTGATTCCCGGCTGGTCAGATGTGAATGGAGGATACTGACATGGCTTGCTAATATGCAGTCAATGACTTGGGCCAGGTTGCAGCAGGTTGTACACAAATGGCACTCTCTGTGCATACCATGCACCGTCATGCCTGAACATATGCTGTGGCGCATGCTGTGCTGAAGTTCAAATGCAACAGGTCCATTTATTTGTTTGATGCTGAGACAGCAAAGCATCCCTTGCTTGCTCAAAGGAGAGTCGTTGCTCACGTCTTGACATCATCATCGTATGCTGCATAGGGCTGAGGTGCAGCACCCCCCTGCCAATCCCTCTGATACCCATTGTTACCAACTTCGCCATCACTGTCACCATCCTGCTCATCAGATACTGACTCCTCCTGATAGGATGGCTTGGCACGTGCACGTTTTGGGCGCGACCGACCAGAGCGTGCTTGTGAGGTGCCTGCTGATTTGACAGGACTTTCTACGCTGTCCAGTCCGTTGCTGATCCTTTCTAACTCAGGTCTGAAGGTGGCCAGAAGCTCAGCAAAGTTTCCCCTGTGGTACTTCACGCTAGTCCTGCAGCAAAAGGTGACGCACATGAGGGAATTGGCCTGATAAAGCCTCAGTAGTCCAGCTGTGTCCTTTGCTTTGTTTGTCCTAAGTCAGACTGGGAGCAGCAAAGGGTTACCAGCCATCGTCGGCTTTTCTGCCAGGATTCTGCTTCCGTTTCACGTGTACAGAAAAGGCAGAAGGACTTTTGAATTGTGTGCCCTCGAAGATGATCTCGCCTGCAGCTCCGAGATCTGCGCCATGGCATCGAAACTCTTTTAGTACGCCGTTCATCCTGTTCTTTGCTCATTTGCTGGGAGCAAAATATGCCAAGTAAATTGCATGTATACGGCAAAGCTGTATGGCATGAGTCGCTGGTGTGCTTTATGCCTTGCTGAGGCATTGTGGAGGGGAGACTGAACAGACGGAATACATCGCTCCAAACACGCTCAGATGGCGGTGGTAAGATTGGCCAAGATGTAACGACATGCCGGATACGAGTTTCTGCAAAAGTGGTGGAACAAAGTTTGATGCATGGCAGATATTTACGGCATCTTGCCTGCATAGTAGTCAATACCGCCAACAGCGCAACTCAGCCGATTGTCACCAGGATGCAAGATGCCCTGAGCGATCAAAGGCTGCAATGTGAACGCCCTCCGATCCATTTGCATGGGTGTAACGGGTCCGAATTTCGGTAGCTGTTGGTACTGTGCAAGACATGGCATCTGACTGGACCTTTGCCACGTTCATCTTCTTCTTAGGCGTGCATGAGCCATACATTCGCCACATTGACTTCCTGCCTAACTGCTGCACAAAGCATTAATACGGTAGCATGGTAGCACTAGTCATGTTCAATGGCTTTTGGCAATGTCATTCAGACTCTTTCTTGAACGGTGATCAAGCTTTGCGCATTGTTGATCGCTACACAAATCAGGTTGTCTCAAAGCAGCAATTTGATCAATCGAGAAGCTTGCAGCTGCAGGCAAGCGGGCTCTTGTATGTGAATTAGGAAGAGTGCCACTGCAATTACATTGGCAGAAGTTGCTGCTGAAATATGTCAGGCTCAGTGAGTTACCCTCTGACAGGCTGGTCAAGAAGGGTTTAACTTATGCCTCATCTGTGAAAACTCTTCGGTGTTCCTTTGGCTGAGCCAACATGGATTTGACGGTGTGCTAGCAGAGGCGACTGTCTCATTAGCCAATGCTGAGCAGCATCTAAGGGACAAGTGGTACCACGGCATTTGCCAATCTTCATGACCTTTGTAGCTGAAGATTGACAAATGCCGTGGTACCTCTTGTCCATGAAAAAGCTGGTCAGCTTTTGCATGGACAACATGTTGTTTTACACTATTGTCATGGCCTCTTACCTTCGTGACATAAGACTCAGTGCTTCACGGTTTTCAGTCATCAAGTTCAGGTTAGGTGATCACTCACTGAGGGTGGAGACTGACAGATGACTGAGACCCAAACCTCCTTGCCTCCATGGAGAACATTGTTTTTGTTATCACATGTGCTATGCTCGCGTTTGAAATAAGCAACATTTCCTTTCTAACTGCCCTTTCTATAGCATCATTAGAGGTCAGCACTTTTTCGCTATTTGGCCCACAGTACCCCAAGAACAGGACCTTGGGCTGTTCTTCGAACAGAACTCCCACCAGCTTGGTTTTGTTGCCCACCACATACACCTGTGCTTTCAAGCTAGGACGTCTGATGCATCATATGAGTCACAACTGGCTCCACGCTCCAGTCTGCAAGGGATTAATTGAACATGAAATGACTTACAGTCACCACTGAGAACATGAGCGTCATGCCTGCACCCACGGTGTACACAGTCACACTGTTAAGTGAAGCTTCAGATTCACATTGTGTCACAGCTTGACTGCTGTGTTGACTGCCTCCATCTGCGTGACTTTTGCCGGCACGCTGTGTAACAAAATGGTTTTCGCCCGCATCCGCCAGGTCTGTGTGCATTGCGGCCTCTTAGCTGTCAACAAAATGCTGGTGCACCATCTTGTTCTGATGCTGTGCATGGGCCTTTGCAGCTGGTGGACCGCCTGTCTGTCAAAGCCATATTTAATCGTCTTGATAAACGAAAGCTACAGAACGAGCTGGACACGCACAGATTGTATCTTGTCACTTCTCATTTTGATAGGCTGAAAGCAGGTGGGCGTCACGTTGAGGTATGATCCTAAACCAGCCTGCGAACCATCGTCGACTTGTTCTTGGACTACAGGGCGTGTTTTCGGCGACAGCTACGTGCAGGATCTTGCAGCTGAAGCCCAGAAGCTTGGACACGAGGTGACGCTCATGCACGCTTGCAATATCTGTGCAATATCTGGAACACTGTGGTGCCTACCAAACATGGCCTTTGATGCAGGGCACGCAATCTGCTATTGCTGAGGCACTTCAGAAACAGTTTACACACATTAGCACAGCCATGCATGACTATCTGAGACAGGCAAAAGATCCCATGCCTGCAGCCGCGCAGGCAACAGTGGTAAGAGTGTTTAACTCAGTCAGGTCAATCCTGTGAAGTTTTGAATTTTGTAACGTTTTGCAGCACACGAGGAATCCATTCACATGGTGAAGTGAGCAGACAGGCGCTGATGCTCTACATGCATTCAGGCTGAATTGAGGCAGAAGCAGCTCACAGATGCTCTGTCAGCACCAAAGTCAAGACGCCCAAGGGGACTGGCAGCCGCTGTGGGCGCTTCAGGATCCCGCCCGGACTCCACCCCCCTTGCCAGTGCGTCGCAATCAGGCCCCGGCCCAGCATCCTCATCTTCTACCGTGGGTTCCTCTGCAGCCACACAAGCTTCTGAACCACCTGGCACCACCACTGGCGATCAGGATCAGTCAGAAGCAGATATCCCTCCTCACAACAATAACAGCCGCAGCCTGATGAGCAGCAGCGCTAGCAGCAGCAGCAGCAGCAACATCACTGCATCTGATACCTGGTCTGTTGAAAGCAGCAGCAGCAATCATGTCTCAGGCAGCTCCCGTGGATCTGACTCAGCCAGCAGCAAAAGTGTTACCATGGCACAACTTGGAGCTGTCATGCTTGACCAGCTGGGGTACAGTCTTGAAGTCAGAACCTCAGGTGACTACACTCTCTTTCATGACAATGCCGCTGGCAATCTTCACTGAAGCACGGCCAATCGCATGGCATCGCACATATGCAGTGCTTTACTCCGCCCATTTTAAATCCGCAGCGGAGTAAAGACAACGACCAGAGACACGCTCAATGCAGGGCTGACTAAAAGTGTGGGAGAGACAGCAACCATCTGTGACTGTGTTCATCAAAAAAGGGTTAACAAAAATTTGCGCAGTCCTTGGGTCATATGTGAAATGATTGGTGTTCCACAATCACCAGGTGCTGGGTTTCATGTTGTGAGTGGACTATTGCCTTGCAGGCATCTCACATCCAGATGCCGGCGATGGGCTGTGGTTGCGGGGAACAGCCCCTGTAGGGGCAGTGGTTGGCCTGTACCCAGGCCTTGTTTATGAGCCCATGCACTACAGGTGACTCCTGCTTTCATGGGAAGACTTAGCCTTTCATCTCAATGCTGTGTCACATAGTGCTGATCCGAGCTGCAACTCTTCTTGCAGAGTATATGTTGTGAGTGAGCTTCTTTGTCACATGTCTTTCAGGGAGGTTCAAGATGATGCGTAGCTTGACAAGACCTTACATTGTCATATTGGTTCTGAGTCTGCGTTGTTGTATGCTGGCATGATCTGGCAAGCTGTTGCTGTGCTGCAATCAAGGCTCCTAGCCACTGTCAAAGAAACACAGCCTGGCAATACTGCCTGCTGGTGCACTTTTACTTCTTGTTTGCCATACGTCCTGACACAGACTGCTGCTGCGCTTCAAGGAAAATCCCTGGTTACCCAAAGATAGACACACACAATGACTACTTCCTAGCCCGTTTTGATGGGGCCCTGATAGACGGCCAGTCCTGGGGGCGGGGTCGCCCCACCCTAGGCCTAGGCCCTACCAGTCAGCATGTGGATTCTCAATACCGCAAGACCCATCATGCCATGTTGGCACAGCTGCACCAGAAAGAGGTGTTGATCACGATGTTCTGTGGCTGTTTTCTTGATAAGCAAGTCTTGATCAAATTGGTTACTGAAGACACACTGATCTACAGAGCTTGGTACGTAACATCATTAGGACAATGCACAAACTCAAGTTTTGTGGTGCTCTGAAGAAGCAGCAGCAGCAGCAGAAAGCACCTGGATATATTACATGTAAAACGGCTGTATCATAGGAGTTTTGTGACTGATTAGAAGTTGCATGCTTGCTGCCTACCAGTGCTAGGGTGCACGATCCATGGAGAGTCAGCAGCCCAGGTCCAATCACAAACACTAGAAAGAGAGTGTCAAATATGGCCATCATTGATGCTCAAACAGCTGCATATGCCGTGTGTGGTCTGACGTGACTGGGGTAGTAATCAGCCAGACAGTTTGTGTTCAACAATGAGATATTGCGACTAGGTGCATGCAGCCAATTACATAATGGTTTTCTCATCATCAAGCTGCTAGAGTCACAAATGCCATGCAGCCTGTGCCGTGGTGTAAGCATCGCCCTGATGAGTAACATCATGTGTTTGCAGATGAGGCATCCCTTGGCATTGGCACATTATGCAAACCATCCGGCAGCCGGCACGCAGCCCAATGTCATGGTGGCCGCCTTCACCTACAACCCACGGCAAGGTACTTTGTGCTTGATCTGCATAAAAGCTTGACTGTCCAGCCATTTGGCTTCTTGGCATTGCTTATTGTCCAACTCTGTAGCCTTTGTTCTCTGTTACTGAAGCCCAGTGTCACTAGTTCCATTTGTGTTGCTGTCTCCTGCAGTTTGAATACAGCTTTGCTCACTACTTGGTCAGCAAGCTGGTCACTGGCCCTGTGCACCAATGTAAGACGGCTGACGACAGAATCGTTTCTGTGACAGATAGGCATTTGTCCTATGCAGCACCATGAAATGGCTGAAGTCTGGATCATCTTTCATGTGACTGGCTACCAGTCTTTGTCACAGGAGCCAAAAAACTGAATACTACATATTGTATGAGCATGTCAAGGTCAATGCACTCTTTCCTTGGGTGTAGGTGAGGATGCATGGCTGGCAGCGTACATGCCAAATGTTATGTACCATGATGCTGGAGGGCAACAAGCCACACAACATGTGATGCAAGACCAGCAGATTAAAGGGCTGGTCTTTGTAGCCACTCGTCAGATACAGGGTGAAGAAGTTTTGCTGAACTACAGGCTCAACCCTCAAGTACAAAAGCCGTCTTGGTATGCACCAGTTGATGAGGAAGAAGACAAAAGACGCTGGTACTGAGTTGGACTTTGAAACACACTTGACCTGACCACTGTAACGATTTGGACACGTCTGAGATTGATGCTTGCCCACACAAAATGTCTTAGAAGAGACAGGCAAAGTGAGCCACAGCCTGGCACTACGCACTTGCAGCACCCATGTACCCAGTTAGCTGCTGGCGCACACTTCTTCCCTCAATGCATTGTTGTTATACTCCAAGAAGTCAATCATGTTTGCATTGATTCGCATCAATGCATCCTTGTGGACATGCATCTGAGACCCAATCTATCATCGTAAAGTAGGGTCACATGTGAGGTACAGTATTGTCACCATCCGGTCCTCCTCCTCCATCTGGATGTCAGACGTGAGCACTCAAGTCACTTGAAGCTTCACCTGTAATACATGTGTGCGCGCATTGTGCAAGCATTGGGACAGATGTGCAAACATTACAGGCCAAGTCACTTGTAGTGCAGGCAAAGCCAATTGTTTTTAATGTGATTTCACTACTGCATTACAGAAGATTCTAAGACACTAAGGACACAATCTAGGCCAAGGGCAAAATGAATCCGGTTTGCTTTCAAGTGCAAGATCCACCATTGCGTGCAAATACACTTATCATCGCATGCTATTGACACAATCTTGCTGACACAGATTTGTCAGCATTCTCACAGTCCAGCACGAGCTTGACATACACAATTGTATCGAACTTGGACTCTTGACTAAATGACCCTTAGCTTGAAATTTGTCAGGCAGGAGACCTTTTGAGCAGGCTGCCAAGGCCAGCATGCTGGAAAATAACAGAAAGGTTTCTCAAAATAGGGCCAAGCTCAGGCTTCACAAACCCGTATACTAGCTTGCTTATTGACATTGTTCCTGACATTGTGATAATTTCTCCGCAAAATGTTATGTGGCACAAAACAAGCAAAGGCCACATTGCAAATGCACGCTCTATCAAGCCAAAACACCGAATCCAACCTTTCACCCCTTACTGATGGTAAGCCATTCACATGCCTGCGCTTATCTAACCCATTTCAAACACAATTGTCTTCAGAGCATGTTGAAACACAGCTGCATGGTACCAGAAGATAGCAGGAATTGTCAATCAAACCAAATACACTTTCTATCATAGCTGTGTACTGAGAGAATGCCTGAACAGACACCACAACTGCCATTGCCCAAGACATGTCGACCTAGTTCATCAAAAGGGACATTGTAACCCCATCTTCAGATTCTAGACCAGCAGCCACAGCCCTTTGATTTTTACCAAACAAACTCAGATTCTCTGTGAGCAAAATCACATGCGAGTGAGAGCAGTGTTGCCGCGGGAGATTCTGACACCAGTGTTGATGCCATTGCCAGTTGCAGTGCCACTGGCAGCACCATTGTTGCCATTCACAATACCAGCACCATTGGTAACACCATTCCCATTACCATTACCAGTGACATTGTGCATGCCACTTGAGGCCATGCTGTTGTTGGCAGAACCATATGCAGTCCCAGCAGACATCATGCCACCGCTGACATGAGACATTCTGCTGCCAGCAGAGTCGAATGTTGAGTCTGTGCCACTGCTACCCCCCAAGGTGGACCCCTCAAGGTTGACCACCCTGACAGGCTCATCAGGCAGACCCCCCTCGCCCTGCAGGACTGCTTGCATGGCACTGTATACCTGCATGGACAGAATGCCTCATCAGCATTTGGAAGATTGCAAGATCGGGCCCCTGGTCCTAAACAGACACGTCTGTGCATCACCTATCAGGAACTTGTCTTGTGTCACTTGATCCTGATAAAGTAACAGCTCCACTGACTCCCCCAAGCAGCCATTTCAGCATCCAGGAATGCAATGCACTCACTGGTCATGCATATCAGCTTGAGTGTATGCTTGAAGGAATGGGTTCACTCACCTGGCGTGCGTTGGGGCGCGCACCAACCTCCTTCTCGAGGCACTGCTCAATGAGTTGTGCAACTGCCTCTGGGCACTCCTCTGGCACCTGTGCAACGACACAAAGATGAGGCATGAAGGCTTTGCGTAAACACGATTGCTGCCACCCTTCTGTATCACCATCTTTTGCAATGCCTCACATCCTGTCAGACCACAGGCTGATGGCAGCAACAAAAAATGTGCAGCTTGTTGCCTGGCTCTATTCCTGTAGTGAGGGGAGCAAAGCACTCAGCTGGAAAAGTGTTGACATGTAACTACATCTTTGCCCCCAGACATGCAACGTTTGCAGGAGTAGAGCGAACGAGCTGTCACTACGTACAGCAAGACCCGATGTGCCCGCTGCATGCACTTGGTGACGAGAGGCAACAAGGTTTATGACCAGTGCCAAAGCGAGTGCACAGCACAGCACAGCACAGCACAGCACAGCACAGCACAGCACAGCACAGCACAGCACAGCACAGCACAGCACAGCACAGCACAGCACTTATTGGTGGCACCTTGACAGGGCGCATGCGGCCGCGCTCTGGCACATCAGAGGTCACAATCTCCCAAAGAAGCACTCCCAGACTGTACACATCAGCCTGCAGCACCACACAAAAGTCAAATCACAGCCCCTTGGCAGATGCAGGTTGCAACTATGCAGCCCTGCGCATCAGATGCATTGCACATTGCTGCGGTCTCTGACATTGGGTCCAATCAACATACAGCACCATGACAAAGCTGATGCTTGGCTGCATAAGCGCCAAACTTACAGCAATTGCAGAGCAAGATCCAGAAGGCAGCCATACACAGAGATGACAACTGAACTGTCTGACTAACACAGACAGTTAGGCTGACATACAGATGGACATACAGACAGACAGACAGCACCCTACTTTGTCATCCCACTTCTCCCCCATGAGCATTTCTGGAGCAGCATAGGCAAAGGTTCCTGCTGGGTCGCCAGTGGCGGTGTTGCTCATGGTGTGCTGCATGATCCTAGCCAAACCCACATCTGCAATCTTGGCAGTACCTGCACACCCCAGATCTTGCAATTTGCATGTGGGTGAGAAAAAAGGGCCAAGAGAGCTTGTGTCAACTTGTCATGCCAGGCAGAATGCACAAGTGCATTTTATTTTGATAGCAAACAAACAATTTGTGTCAAGACATGCCACCCTGCATGAGAATATGAAGATGCGCTGACATTGTTGAGCCAAAAAAGGAAAGAGAACTTTATGCTTTTTGCTTAATAAAGCTTTTCAGCAATCATAACAGGAGCCTCATAAGGTGGCAGCCCGGGCTAATGTTGATGCACAGTCAGCCGACGGTACCTATACAGCAGTATGCAATGCACCAATGTACAGCTTATGTGCCAGTTGCAAATGCAGCTTGTGTCTGAATGTCCAGCTGGAAGGGATGAAGCTTACCAGCATTCTGGGTGAGCAGCACATTCTTAGCTTTCAGGTCAGCATGGACGACCTTGTTGCTGTGGAGGAAGACCAAACCGCGGATGATGTCCAGCGCAATCAAGTGACCCTTGCTGCAGATCAACACCACATCATCAATACCCAATAAACCCAGAAGAGAAAAAGAAAAGAAAAACATTCAGCATCAATTTTAATGAGAACCCAAGCATCCCATTGAAGACATGTCAAAGGCATGTAGCACCGAAGCAGACAGTCTCTGCACAGGCATACGTGGAAACAAAGCAGTTACCTACATTCAGCAGATTTTGCAGCTCTAGTCACTCAGCACTTGTAGTACCCAGATCAAGGAGGGAGACGACTTAAAGGGGAAGGGCGCTTACTTGTACCACCCAAGTTCATTCTTAGTGTCATGAGACAGGGCATCTCTCAGGTCCCCGCCCTCCATGTACTCAAGGACCAGCATGGGTGCAGGAGCTGACAACACAGCGCCATAAAACTGAACAATGTTGCGGTCAAAGGAAAGCTTCTCCATCAGATTGATTTCCTGCAACCAACAACATGGCCTTCAGCCTTTGCATGCTGGGCATGCTACACAAATGTACTCTTTCTGTGGTTTTGTCATACTTGACAGGCTTTGAGTATCATGCTAATCATCATGTCAGCCTGCACAGCTGTGTGACTTGGTCCCTATCCTGTTGGGTGTGTAAGCTGCTGGCGCCTGCTGATGTGTGATATTATTAGTCAAGCTGTGCAGGGCAAATGGATGCAAAGTATGGCTGCAGCAGAACTGACCTTGATGAATTGGCCCATCTGCCAGTCATCAGCCTGAGTGATCTTCTTGACAGCAACAGGCTGAACGCCCTGCCGCAATGCTTTGTAGACCTGCATCCACATTGCAACATGGTTAGTGCAGCAGTGATCCACTGATGCGCTTTGGTTGCCTTACAGGCGCAGTGTTTTCATAGCTGGAAACAGTCATGAATATGTGACTGCAATTGCATTGACACCCAGTCATGGGCAAGAGCTGTGTGTGCATGAAATGCTGTCAGCACACATATGTTTGATGGGTTTCTGCTCAACAGCAACAGCAACAGCAACAGCAACAGCAACAGCAACAGCAACAGCAACAGCAACAGCAACAGCAACAAGGCAACAGCAGCAAGGCAACAGCAGCAGCAGCAAAAACATAATTTTGCATTGACTGATCAGTGCTGATGTACCGTGCCAAAGCTTCCAACACCGAGCAGGTAAGGCTTTCCAGACTGCAGCTGTAGGATCTCAATATCCTTTGCATCCATGACCCAACCAGGTAGGGACTGTGCTGAGCTCAGACTTGATGCTGATGTGGCTGCAAACAGCACAGCACTTACATGAGTCGAGGGATGTTGACTGATACCAAAATGATTGTGATGAAGCAGCACTGAGCAAATGGAGTTATGCTCAACAATCACATAAGAGCATGATTGTAACCAGCTTTGCAATCAGGTGTTGTGCTGCATGTGGCTTTCAAGCGCACAATCTTGCTTGAAACGCAGCAGATGGTCGCCAGAGAGACTGCACAGACTTGCTTGGTCTGCTCAATTAGCTTGCAGCTGGTACGCTGTCCTGCTGCAGATCATGTACCAGAAAGAACACTCCTTCGTACCTGTAGACGCTGAGCTGCCAGTACTGCTGCCACCCTTGTTTTTAAGGTGTAGAACTGCAGCGAGCTTGTCTAATGGGGTACTGGTGCCCCTCTCCACATCCTTTTCTCTGCCTCTCCTAGCAGCGAGGATGCGCTGACGTCTCTTGTACCAGTACTTGAAGCTGTAGAACATACCTGGGCCGCAGGTCAGGGTGACCGTCAGTTCCGGGTTAACAACAGAGACTCATACTTTCACCATGCGAGATGGAACAGAAAGCCTAACGTAGGAAGACGTGCTACTCACATGCTGTCTTGGCCACCACAAAAACCAAGCAACCTATCACTATGCCGGCGATGGCGCCACCACTGAGTCCCATGACCTATCGGGGCACAAAGCTGTGCCGAAGGGTCAGACCCTTTTGGAACTTGACTGCGCTGCACGTCAAACGGGAACGTCTTGGGGTTGAATTGCAAGCTGCAGCAACGACGCGTTCGGCGTGGCCAAGACGGTAAAAACGTCCTTCCACTGTCCAGCTTTGGTTGTCACACGAAGTGTCAAGACGTGCGAGCAGTCCAATGCATTGCTGATGCTTCAAAAAGTTTACACAAAAAGCTGAACAAGCAGATAATATACAAGGACACCAACCTTCGATAAAGAGCGCAAAAGGCTAAGTGATCTTACTGCAGCAGCCCTAGGGTTGCCGGCCAATTCTTGCGGGGAGGCTGGAGCTCGCAGAAACAGCTGCTGGACGTTTACACAACAACGCGGCCGTAACGCGTCACCTGCGTGACCCTGCTGCGCTGCACAGACAGCAAGGTAGATCGCAAGAAGGAAAAGCGCGGTTCGAACTTTACATGCAGTCCTGCAGTCTGGTACTTTGATGACGTGATGACGAGAAGTTGCGAGGCAAAGTACTACAATCAGATCGATTCGCGGCACAGCCACGATCTTTGCTGTTAGTCAATCAAGCTGATCAGGAGGGATAATCGCGCCAGTTTTCCCGCTCAGATGAGGAGGGCGTTTTGCCTGTGGCAACATACCACTAAGGAAACAGTGTTTCCTTGTTTCCTTAGTGGTATGCGTTTTCTTAGTGGTATGAATCCGATGATCAGTTCCCGAAACTGCACTCTTCAGCAAAGCTCGGTAAACTGTCGGGATCAGTGTGTACATAGAGAGTGTCATTGCAAAATATATCGGCAAGTATGCATGAGTTT
>JAABUK010001324.1_pt1 | contig 47731 bp, 41 predicted proteins | sample 5559141 | NCBI WGS metagenome assembly JAABUK01 (sample SAMN10711869, study PRJNA513367) | rock metagenome | isolation source: Antarctica rocks | place: Antarctica: Victoria Land, Pudding Butte nord | collected 2016-01-03 | reverse complement strand
TAAGAGAGCTACTTTGTACCCTACAGTTGCACCGGCTTCGGTCAACACGGAGTAGAACAAAAAGCCCCGATACTTACGGTGTATCGGGGCTTTTTGTTGGGGCTTTTCGTCTACTCCTCTTAATGTTAGCGGTTCGGGCTTTTGTTCGTTGTCAATTATGCCGCAATTGCTGGTTTCTGAAAGTAGATTTTATTCAGCTTTAAATGTGTCATTGTTTTTATCTTCTGTCCAGTTGTATTCAATTTCAGATGCAACCTTTCTTGCAAACTCAACTCCGTGTCTGTCTGCTAAAAAACCTAATGCCATATCTATTCCAGCACTAACACCTGATGAAGTATAATATTTTTCGTCAACCGTCCACCGTGCTTTTTTATTCCATATTACATTTGCTCCATTTGTCATTACCCAAGCAAAGGCTCTTTTGTTTGATGTCGCTTCTTTACCGTCTAATAATCCAGTTTTTGCAAGTAATGCACTTCCGGTACAAACTGTAAACACGTATTTACTAAGGTTTGATATTTCTATGATTTTGTCAATAAGTATTTTGTTTTCAACTTCTTTTCGTGTCCCAATTCCACCAGGAATCAAGAATATTTCTGTGCAGTCTGTTAAGGTTTCTAATTTCTCTGTCAAAGTTGTTACACCGTGTTTGTTTTTTATTTGGCCGCCATTTAGTGAATAAAACTTTACAGAGTATAAGCCGTTAAGTCGTCCAAATATTTCTACTGGTCCGAAAACGTCTAAGGTTTCAAATTCGTCAAATAATAAAACTGCTATTTTCATATTGTTGTCTATAAAAAGTTTAGTCAACTGCCAGATGTGTCGTTATAGCCTGACCGCTAACACGAATATAGGCGCCCTTTTACATATTTTCTCAAAAAAAATAGTCATTGACTATCAATGCTTTTCTTTTCTGCCTTTCATGTTGCAGTGGCGCAAACACGTTTTTCTATATCTCAATGCCTCCCTTCTTCCACAAGTCATCTAAGGGGCTTATTATCGTTACTAACTGCTCCTTTCGTACGTGCAGATACCTTTCTGTTGTTTTTATATTGAAATGTCCTAAAATATCTTTTATGTATATTACATCTATTCCCTTTTCCAGCAAATGAGTGGCAAAACTGTGGCGAAGCACATGAAAAGAAACCTCTTTCCTTATTCCGGCAAAGCTTTTTGCATTTTGAAATACCTTTTGCGCACTTCTTGCACAATAAGCTATTCCTGGTTGCGGGCTTTCAAAGAGATATTTTATTGGCCTGGTCTTGCATGCTGATATATAAGCTCTCAGTATGTCCAGCAGAACAGGACTTAGTGTTACATACCTGTCTTTTTTCCCCTTGCTGCACTGTATGAATAATTGCATCCGGTCACTGTCCACATCCTGGAGTTTCAAATTAACCACTTCACTTACGCGAAGGCCGGCACTATAGGCTGTAAAAAGAATGGCCTTATGCTTTAAATTTGCCAGTGCTCTGAATAACCGGCTTAGTTCGTTTTCACCTAATACCCTTGGTAATTGAAGCCGTTTTTTTGGTCTTGGTAATTCTATGAGCATTTTCTCTCTGCCCAAAACATGTTCGAAATAAAACTTTATTGCATTTATCCTGCTGTTTGCTGTTGCTTCACTTATTTTATATTTATTAAAACAATAAAACATATATCTTCTTATATCATCAACTGTAAGATTTTGCACAGGTATATCTTTAATTTCCCGTAATAATTGAAAAAATTCATTTCTGTAAGTTCTGATAGTAGACTGTGAGTATGCTTTTAAAACCAGCGTTTCTATAAATCGTTCCAGGGCTTGCCCATTATTAACAGACAACTGGCTTACATCAGGTTTGGAAAGATGGGATTGTACAATGGCAGGCATTTGCTTTTTGGCCAGTAACCGCTTGCGCAGTGGCTGCACATCTATTTCTGCAAGAGCGATTACCTTTTCCTTCAATATTTCTACGATTTCTCTCACAGGGGGAAAATGCCAGCTGCGCCTGGTAACACTATATTTAGAACCAGGGATCTCTTTAAGTATTTTGTTGATATCGCTATTGTAGTCACAAAGGGCAAAAATCCGTTCCTGACCTTTATGTTCTTCTAAATGCAGGCTTAGTAAAATTTTATTCATTATTAATCTTACAAATTATTCAAAAAACTTTTCTCACATATTAAAAATAGCAGGCATTTGAAAAAGCGTTTTCCTTCATTATCTAAAATGCAAAAGCAACCATGCTACCTTGTTTAAAGAATTGCTGACATTGCGATATTAAATATTAATGTTCAGGTTTCTGAGTTTCTATCCCTTTATTTCAGTAAGAGATTGAATTTGAAAGTGAAATTTTTCAGCTATTGGAACTTTCTGCAATACTCATGTGCTTGTTGGATGAATAAATGGGAATAAAGATAAGGTCATTTTTAAATGATTTAAAGCTTTGAGAATGCTCTATTCTACTGGTAGTATTGATCGTTGTAGTTTTATTCAATTCTGAAGGGCTACAATTCGATCTTTTATTTGTATTCTTAGTTGTGTCCAGTAGTCACTTCATGTTACATGCCGGCCTTCTGTCCCAATGTTTTTTCATGTTACACGTAATAAGTTTTTGCACAAGCAAAAGAAATTCGTGGTCTTATCTTATACTAATAAAACTTTTGTTTCTAAAGCAATGTTTTTCACCTTAATAACAGTTGCAGTAGATGCCTCTGTTAACTTGCTTATTTCTCTGATCGTATATTCTCCTGTTGATAAGTATTTTAATATCTTTTTACTTCCCTCTTTTCCAAGGAAATCTGCCTTACGTTCATTAGAGCCTTGCTTTCTGCCAAATACAACACCTTTTTGCCGTGCTGCTGCCTTACCCATTTCTGTACGTTCTTTAATTTGCTCCCGTTCCTGTTCAGCAATAACCGCAAAGATGTGACTGAACATTTTAAATAAAGGATTTGCTTTTTCATTGGCTCTGCTGCTTACATTCATATTTTGAATATGAACATTCACATTGTTTTCTTCACAAGTCTGTAAAGTTGTTAATGTATCATAAGCATTTCTTCCAAGCCTTGAAAACTCTTCGACAAACAGATCAGTTAGTTTTCCTGATTTTACCATTTTTAATACTTCCTGTCCTTTAGGTCTTTTAGCAAAAGCAACTGATCCGCTAATTTGTTCCTGAAGCACTAAATCATAATTTTTGTACATCTAATAACTGCCTTGCTCCCGTCTGCGTTAATGTACTCCATCTGATATATTTTACCTTCATTATTGTATCATTTAAATACTAAGCTTTAAAAATAAAACACTTAAAGTACAAAAAGGGATATTTTGGCATTTTATTCCTCTAATAAGTTGTATCAATTTAATTGTTAAATTAATTTAATACATTAGATTGCAGGGTTTTATGAGGAACTTAAACTTAATTAAAATTTGAAGCCTTTTCCACATTAAATAGTTCTGTTTTAATAATAATTTGTGACTGCAGGGATAATACATATACAAACAAACAGAGAATGCCGAGTAAAAGCTTTTTCATATTAAATCAGTTTTTGAATTAATTAGCGTGTTTCTTTTTTAAATTCAAGTTCAATATGTTACGAACCTATTTTGTCAAAACCGTTGATAAGGCATTTGCCATTGGAATGGCAATAGCGAAATGTCAGTCGGAACAAATTGCTAAAATAAAAACGAAGTTCAATATAAGAATTAATGCTTTATGACGTAATACTTGCAGCCACCAGAAAATGATAAGTAGTTTGCAAACTGATTTTATCTGGCGAGATGCTATTGCAAATTCTTTACGAAATTCGCTCATATAATTTCACTAACGAACTAATGTATTGCTATGTATCAAAAAAAACATCTCCTCGTTTGTTTTATTTGCCTTTTTTCTATTTGTTTTATTGCGGCTGCAAATAAAGATGCTGGTCTTCCGCGTCGCCTTGAAATTTTATTTCTCGGGCATAAAAGCAAGCATCACGATTCAGAGCAACTTGCTGATATTTTAACCAAAGAATATTTTAAAGACGGGATCAATATTACCTACACTACTGACCCCAATGATATGAATGAAGCTTACCTTAAAAACTTCGATGGTTTGGTTTTGTATGCTAACTATGATACAATAACAAAAGACCAGGAAAAATCCCTGCTCAATTTTGTAAAAGGCGGAAAGGGATTTATCCCGCTTCATTGTGCATCTTATTGCTTCCGTAATTCGCCTGAAGTAGTAGAAATGATCGGCGGACAATTTTCAAGTCATAAAGTTGATTCTTTTCCTGCGGTAATAATAAAACCTGAACATCCCGTAATGAAAGGTATTAATGCTTTTGTTACAAAAGACGAAACGTATGTTCATACTAAAATCAGTAAAAATATTGAGGTATTAACTGAAAGAGTTGAAGGTGATCACCATGAACCTTATACCTGGGTAAGATCTTATGGGCAGGGAAGAGTTTTTTATACTGCTTACGGTCACGATGAAGTGACTTTTAATAATCCCGGTTTTCTAAAGCTGGTTAAGAATGGTATACTTTGGGCAGTGGGTGATAAGGCAAAAGCTAATCTTGCAGCTTTCAAAATAGCTCAACCTACATACAGTGATGCAGTTATTCCAAATTATGAACGCCGTAATCCCCCTCCTAAATTCCAGGCTCCTTTAACGCCTCAGGAATCCATGTCTCTAATGCAGGTGCCTCCCGGATTTGAACTGCAGTTATTTGCTTCTGAACCTGATATCATTAACCCGATTTTTATGAATTGGGATGAGCGGGGAAGATTGTGGGTAATTGAAACAGTGGATTATCCAAATGAGATAAAAGAGGGTGACGCAGGAGATGATCGTATAAAAATTTTAGAAGATACCAATGGCGATGGTAAGGCAGACAAGGTTACTGTTTTTGCTGATAAGCTAAACATTCCAACCAGCTTTACATTTGTTAATGGTGGTATTGTTGTCAGCAATGCACCTTCCTTTTTATACTTAAAAGACACAAATGGCGATGACAAAGCTGATATAAGACAACCCATTTTAACAGGCTGGGGTAAAGAAGACACTCATGCACAGGCATCTAACCTGCGTTATGGTCTCGACAATAAAATTTGGGGTGTGGTGGGCTATTCGGGATTTAGTGGTAAAATAAGTGACAGTACGATGAAATTTGGTTCAGGTATTTACCGCTTTACTCCAGATGGCAAAAAACTGGAATATCTCTCTACTACCAGTAACAATACGTGGGGACTTGGTTTTTCAGAAGATTTTGATGTATTTGTTTCAACTGCAAATAATACACATACCGGTTTTTATGGTATTGACAGGAAGTATCTGACTATGGGCAAAATTGACGAGTCTGGTGTTGAGAAACTGGATGCTCATTATGAAATGCACGTAGCAACAAAAAACCTGCGGCAGGTAGATGTACACGGCGGATTTACAGCGGCTGCGGGACACAGCTTATACACCGCAAGGAATTTTCCTAAAGAATATTGGAACAGAATTGCTTTTGTAAATGAGCCTACAGGGCGTATCATTCACCGCACCATCCTGCAGCAGAATGGTGCGGGATTTAAAGAAGACGGAGATGGCTGGAATATGCTTACAAGCGCGGATGACTGGGCAGGACCAATCCAGGCAGAAGTTGGGCCCGACGGAGCTTTATGGGTAGTGGATTGGTATGATTTCATTATCCAGCATAATCCAACACCTTCAATTGAACGTGGTGGTTATGATGCAAAGACCGGAAAAGGAAATGCTTATATAAATCCTTTAAGAGATCATGAACGTGGCCGTATCTACCGGATTGTATATAAAGATCATGATCAGCGCAATACACTTACATTAAGTAAAAGTGATTCTAAGGGTCTTATTAATGCGCTTTCAAATAATAATATGTTTTGGCGCACTACCGCTCAGCGATTGCTGGTTGAGAATGGAGATAAGAGCGTGCTCCCGGCACTATATAAACTGGTTAGAAATGAAAAAGCAGATGAAGCCGGAATTAATGCACCTGCCATTCATGCACTTTGGACAATGCATGGCTTAAAAGCATTGGATGGTACTAATAAAGAAGCGCTTAATGTTGCTGTAAAAGCTTTGTCGCATCTTGTTGCAGGAGTGCGCCGGGCTGCTATCCAGGTTTTACCACGAACTCCGGCTACATTACAAGCAATACAAAAAGCAAAGGTTTTAGACGATCCTGATGGAAGAGTTAAACTGGCAGCAATTCTGGCTTTAGCCGATATGAAACCGTCTGCTGAAATAGGCGAAGCCCTGGTAAATGTGGCACTTAAACCTGAAAATGAAAAAGATAACTGGTTAAAGTATGCAATTACAGCGGCCGCAGCTAATAATCAAGCCAGTTTTGCCGCGGCTTTTAATAAGAAAGGAGTAGCTGCTGCCACCAACATTGGTGAAGCATCTTTGGCTCAACGTCTTGCTATGCTCAACAGGATCACTTCTGTTCCTCTCCAGGTACGCAGAAACCAGGACGCACCTCCTTTGGAAGTACCTGATGTAACGAATAAGGAAATAAATATTTCGGGTGATCTGCAAAAGTTCGGTGATCTTGCTTACCAAGGTTTAATAGCAGCTCAGGGAGATATTGTGAATGGCTATGGAGTATTTCTGAAAGAAAATAAATTGTATTTCCAGGTAAACCAGGAGGGTAAGTCTTACTTCCTGAACAGTGAAACTTTACCGGTTACAGGTAAAGTTTCTTTCAGAGCCAATTTGCTAAAAGATGGTGCAATGGGACTTTCCATCAATAATAAACAAGTTGCAAACACACTTTCATCAGGTTTGTTCACACAACCATTGAAAACAGACCTCAGGGTGGGTGTTGAAAATAAGCAGGGCAGTGACAAGGTAGCGGAATACCCTGATACTTTCAGGATACATGGTGCTTTAACAAATGCAAAATTAGAAGTATTTACGCCCGGGTCACCAAAAAGCACAGCAGCCGCCGAAAAGCCAACAGCAACAAAAGTGATTGTGGTAAAAGTGGTTAAAGATGTAATGAAATTTGATAAAACTTTAATCACTGCAAAAGCGGGTTCCGTTGTTGAGATTGTTTTTCAAAATCCTGATAACATGCAGCATAACTTTGTTTTGATAAAACCAAAAACACTTGAAAAAGTAGGCGCTGCTGCAGATAAATTAGCTATGGATCCCAACGGTACAAAATTAAATTATGTTCCCAGAATTCCCGAGGTATTGCAGGCTACCCCCCTTGTTAACCCGGGCGGTAAATTTATCCTGACTTTTACAATACCTAAAACACCTGGAGATTACCCTTTTGTTTGTACTTTTCCCGGTCACTGGCGAATTATGCAAGGTGTTATGAGAGTAACAAGCCCGAAACCCTAAAGGGGCTTTAAACCAAATAAAAATATTAATAAGATTATGTCCCTGAAAGTTAAATTTGGTGTCACCACATGGCTCTGGACCTCGCCTTTTACAACAGCATCAGTTCCTGGATTATTTTCAAAGATTGCAGAAATGGGATTTGATGCAGTGGAAATTGCGGTAGAAGACCCTGCATTAATTGATGCAAACACTGTTAAAAATGGATTGAAGGAATACGGCTTACAGGCAGTTGTTTGCGCAGCATTCGGTCCTGCACGCGATCTTACAAATGAAGATCCTGCTATTCATGAAAATTGTTTTACTTATATCAGGTCATGTTTTGACTTATGTAATATATGGGGAACCACTTTTGTTGCCGGCCCTATCTATTCAGCCGTAGGTAAAGCAAGAATGGTTCCCGCTGAACAAAGAAAAAAGGAATGGGAACTGGCTGTTAAAAATCTGCGAATTGTATGCGAAATGGCAGAGGCCAGAAACCTTGAAATAGCATTAGAGCCATTAAACAGGTTTGAGTCTGATCTTGTAAATTCTGCTGCTGATGTCATTCGCCTGATTGATGATATTTCTCATCCTGCTGCTAAAATAATGCTGGATGGCTTTCACATGAACATTGAAGAGCCGGATATAGAAAGTGCTATTATTAGTGCCGGTAATAAGCTCATTCATTTTCAGGTATCTGAAAATTACCGGGGAACACCGGGAACGGGTCAAACCCGTTGGGATGCTTATAAAAGGGGATTGGAAGCTATAAATTATAGTGGAGTTGTATCCATAGAAAGTTTTACCCCTGAAAATAAAGAATTGGCAGGGGCCGTTTGTTTCTGGCATCCAATGGCAGAAAGCCAGGATAAGTTTGCATCAGAAGGCTTGCAATTTTTAAAGAAATTGTTTACTGCTTGATTTTTATAAAATAGAATCACTAAGACACGAAAGAGCACAAAGTTGCACAAAGCGTTAGTGAACCTAATAACCTTAGTTACTTAGCGGTTCAAAAAATAACAATCAACTTCTAAAAATAATATCATGGAAAATAACAAATGTAATGTTGCTATTGTGGGCTTAGGTTTTGGCGCAGAATTTATTCCTATATACCAGCGCCATCCCTACGCCAACATGTATGCTATCTGCCAAAGAAATACCGCGAAGCTAAACGAGGTTGGTGATGCGTTTGGAATAGAAAAAAGGTATAGTGACTATAATGAATTATTGAAAGATGTTAATGTAGATGTTGTTCATATCAATACGCCAATTAAAAACCATGCAGAACAATCTATCGCAGCATTAAGGGCTGGTAAGCATGTAGCCTGTACTGTACCTATGGCAACCACCGTTGAAGAATGCCGTCAGATAGTGGAAGCTGTTAAGGAAACCGGCCTTACCTATATCATGATGGAAACCGTGGTATACAGCCGTGAATTTATGTTTGTGAAAGAAATGTATGAAAAAGGTGAAATGGGTAAACTGCAGTTTCTCCGTGCTTCCCATCAGCAAGAGATGGCTGGATGGCCTGGCTATTGGGAAGGATTGCCACCCATGCACTATGCAACTCACTGTGTAGGGCCAGTAGTGGCACTGGCAAAAGCGGATGCTGAACATCTTTCCTGTTATGGCTCAGGACGAATAGATGAAAACCTTATTAGTAAATATGGTTCTCCTTTTGCCGTTGAAAGTTGTCATATTAAATTTAAAGACTCTGATCTTGCTGCAGAGGTTACCCGCTCATTATTCAACACAGCACGCCAATACCGCGAAAGCTTTGACGTATATGGCTCTAAAAAAACTTTTGAATGGACTTTAGTGGAACACGAGGATTCAGTCATTCATACAGGTGAAAAACCTGAAAAGGTAAAAATACCCGATTATGCAAACTTGTTACCAAAGGAAATTCAATCTTTTACAACTGGCGGAGTGTACGATGCAGACAGTAAGCAACACTTATCTTTCATTCAGGGCTCAGGGCATGGTGGTTCTCATCCGCACCTTGTTCATGAATTTCTTACTGCTCTTAAAGACAAGCGTGAACCTTTTCCAAATGCAAGGCAATCTGCTAATATCACTTGTGTAGGTATTCTTGCCCACCAATCGGCTTTAAATGGAGGGCAACAATTTTTTTTACCCGAATTTACATTGACTGCTGAATGATTTATTCTATAGTTTTGCATTGAAATATTAAGAAGTTGTGTTTTGACGCGACTATTAATTTCGTTGTTATTAACAATATTTTTTATCATAAGTAAAAAGGGTTATTCAAGAAAAAAAAACTTTATATGATGATCGATGCACAACTACCTTAAAAAAAATTTGGAAATTGATACCGCCGTTTTAGACGCTGGTAAAATTTACCCTTTTGTAAATTGAGGTTAAAAAAACTAGCTGTAATAGACGGTATTGCAATTAATAATTGCCGTAAGGCTTAAAAAACCAAATTGTAGGTCTTTTTGTAAGGCTTTTACATAGGTATTTACTTTTCTGATTTCTGGCTGTCCATTTCATTAGTTTTTTGAGGTTATAGCCGCCGCCTGCCATAAGCATACATTTGTTTGTCTGGCGTAACCCTCTTGTATTTACCCCTCGCATGTTTAAGCAGTTTACCAGTGTTCCTAACACAATTATCTATTGAAGAATTGTATCATTTTAATTGTGAATTAATTTGATACAAGGCATCCTACAAGAAACCTTTTTGCACTTTTAGGGCTGATCACAGCCTGCCTGCTTCAGTGCTTCGATCTGGGTTTCTAAGTTCTAATCAAAAGTGGGCATCCGTGAATAGCCAAACACTTTATTCATAATAGTTCAGGAAGTTAGTATCATAAAGATAAAGGATGTTTATTTTTAGTCCTACTTTTTGAACCCCTGTTTTCCTGTTTTTTTAATAAATAATTGATGCAAGGGCTATGGTTCAGAAAGTCATGGCTTTTTGAACCTATTATTCTTACCTCTTTTTCTTTGGATAAATGCACATAAAAGCAGATTCTTTTGACTTTTTTTGTTGCTATGAGTTGTTATTGGATATGCTTAATTATAATCGTATTGAAAAATGGAGAGGGTATAATTTTCTAAAAGCTACAAAAAATAGCTGAGATTTTACTATGATTTTTAGTCCCCCAGCAAAGTGATACTTATTAATTGTGCAGGCGATTATTCTCCTCTTTCGAACCAATTTCATGCATAGGGCCTTTTGAGGATGTATTATTTCCAAATGAGTAGCTGAAAGTCAACCTGAAATTCCTTGAATCGTCCCTGTAAAAATATCGCGTATTAATAAATTCATAGTTGACAATGCTGACAGTGCTGTTTTTATAAAAGATATCATTAGCGCTGAAGCTAACTTTACCTTTGTTATTTAAAATTGATTTTTGTAAACCGATATTTACCCCTGAAAACGAGCTTACCGTCATAAATTCGTTAAGCGTACCGGAGGTGTAAAACCCATTGATTTCGGCTTTAAGTGTTTGGGATAGTTTAAAGTTCAAATTTATATTAGACTGGTAGTTAAATCTATCTTTTTTATAAATCGCGTTAAGATAGGTGGTATTATACCAGTTGTATATTCCTTGAAAGTCACCATATCCTGTTATAAAATTTCCTATTGTAACCGGAATATTAATTTCCGTTACAGCATTATCATGTGTACCTAAATTGTTCGGTTGAAAGTAAGTTATATTCCCTGTTTGATGAGGTGCATTTTCAAAAATGGTATTGGAAGTATGATTGTAATTGATAGCTATAAAATAAGAGTTCTTATAATGCAGTGTTAGTTTTGCAGCATGAGTAAGCTGTGGTAAAAGGTTTGAATTGCCTTTGCTGTAAGTAAGGGAATCTATGTAATAAGAAAAGGGACTTAGTAAGACAAACTGCGGACGATCGATTCTTCTGCTGTAAGCAAAATTCAAATCCCAGTCCTTGTTTAATTTTTGACTTAAGGAAACACTTGGAAATAATTGCAGGTACTTTCGATTTAAGACATTAGCGTTGCCAGGCTCTGCACCGCTCGTGAAAGTATATTCTGCCCTTAAACCTGCCAGGTATTCGAATGTTTCATATTTCTTTCCTAAGCTGACATAGGCAGCTTGCACAGCCTCTTTATATTTAAACTGGTTGGTTTGAGAATTACCCATTATTTCATTTCGTGCAAATAACAAATCATTGCTGATGTCAACTTGGGATAGTTTAAACCCGGCATCCAGTTTGGCTGTATTGGAAAACGGGTGTGTATAATTTGCTTTTAAGGTCACGTAGTTTAATGGATTTTGACCTATCTGAAAATAACTTGTGTTACTGGTTGGGATTTTAATATTTGCTGTATTTTTGTATCTGTAACCGGAATAATCCAAGTCGGCATATATAACATCACCGGCCGTATCAATCTTATACGTATAATTTAAATTACCTGTCAGATTGAACCGATTGATAATCGTTAAATTATTGGTTATAAAACTGCTAACAGGATTATTTGTATGCACATCATTTACATTAGTGTAAGTTGTTGATGTACCATGACCGCTTCTCTGGTTTCCATTGATTAAAATTCCAATAGTGCTTTTTTTACTTAATTGGTAATCTATACTAAAACGATAGTTGACAGTGTTATAGAAGTACGGATAATAATTTTTTTGAACAAATATTTCATTGCCAATAATACGGTCAAAATTGTTTACTTCAAATACACTTCGATGGAGGAAATCCGCACTGCCAAAAAAGTTCCACTTTTTATTTTTATAGTTTAAAGACAGGCCACCACTGTAACGGTTATAACTATGATTATTAGACTGTACATCTTTTTGATTATACAAGCTATAACCGGAGCCTAATACATAGGAACCTGTCCATCCTGTTTTTTTGTTCTTTTTTAAGACAAGGTTTATAATTCCGGCACTGCCGGAGGCTTCGTACTGTGAGCCAGGGTTGCTTATTACCTCAATTTTATCAATATTATTTCCAGGAATGTCTTTTAGTAATCCTTCAAGGTCAGTATATGGAGATGGCTTGCCATCTATCATGATGACAACGCCTGTTTTTCCTGCGAGAGTTACATGATCATTGATAATAATTACACCGGGAACTTTTTGCAGTATTTCCAAAGCTGTAGCGCCTGCACTAGTTGCACTGTTTGATACGTTGACTATCAGTTTATCCACCTTCTGTTCGATGAAAGGGCGGGAGCTGACAACGCTTACCCCGGCCAGCATTTTTTTATTGGTCTTGAGCACTATTGGTTTTGGCAATACTACTTTTGGTGTTAAAACTTCAATATTCTGAAGCATATATTCAAAGTATCCAATACTGCTGATCTTTATTTTATAGCTTCCCTGGTTAATATGCTGAAATGAAAACCTGCCCAGCGAGTCTGAAAGCAGTGATTTTATAAATACCGAATCCTGCTGTTTGTAGAGCAGCACAGTTGCATAGCTAATGCTTTTGTCTTGCTGATCTTTTATTTCTCCTGTTATAGCGCTTTTTTCTTGGGCATGCACTTTTACGTTACATGTAAATAATATGGCAACAAGCATCAGCCCTTCGGCAAGATTCATTTTTTGTCCTGACATTCTATTTTATTTAAAAGCAAATATGTATACATTGAAAAACAGGATAAAATGAAACTGGTGAACAGCCTGTATTCATCCGCAAAGGGGCATTAATATATTTATTTATGTGTTCATAAATGAAAAGTGGTATTTGTTTGCGGATAAAATGTAGCCTTTGGCGGATTATACTTTTACTTTAAAGTTTATATTGGTAAATTAGATACATGTATGAGACGAAAACATGTATGAGACGAAAATTAGTCGTAAAATTCCATATTGCTTTTTGGGCGTTTTATATTTTGTTAGGCGTATTATATAATGTTGCTTATCATAATAATCTGAGGGTTACTTATTCACTTTATTGGAAGGATTTATCCGATCCCTTTACCTCGATCGGTTATGGACGCACAATTTTAACTTGTTATATAAGCCTTTGGTTATTCAACTACCTGTTTTTACGCAAGCTGTATTTTATCGGTGTTATCTCAATTATCTTTCTTATAAATTTCGATATTTTTTTGCGCTATGCAATAGAACAGCTGTTTATTGGGCCGGTATTTAACTTATGGCAGTTTCATAAGGATATAACAGTAAAAGAGTACTACATGGAAAATGTTTTTTATAGCGCAATGGGTATTTTAATGTGTTTCGTTTTAAAGATTATTAATGACTTTTTTATTAATGAGCAAATCAATCAGGAACGAATCAGTATGGAGCTGCAGTTTTTAAAATCACAAGTCAACCCGCATTTTCTATTTAATTCGTTTAATAATCTTTACGGTCTGTCACTAACTGAGCCGCAAAAAACACCTGATGCAATTTTGAAGCTGGCCGAACTGACGAGATATATGATTTATGATAGCAATGAGCCTAAAGTGACTTTATTAAAGGAAATAACTTACCTGCAAGACCTGTTAGAATTACAAAAGCTACGATACGAGGAGGATGTTTATATTAATTTTACAACAGATAACCATTTAAACAAATATTCAATCGCTCCTCTTTTACTGATTTCATTTGTTGAAAATGCGTTTAAGCATGGTGAGGTTAATGATATAGATAACCCTGTGATTATTTCACTAACCATGGAGGAGAACAAATTGAAATTTTATGTTGCCAATAAAATTAATAACCAGAACAAGGACTTTTCAGGTGGCATTGGGTTGAAAAATGTCAGGAGAAGACTGGAACTTCTGTATCCCGGCAAATATGAACTACAAATAAAAAATGACGGAGTGAGTTATTGCTCAGATTTAAAACTTGTTTTATCTTAAGCATTTCCAAATGAAAACTTTAAAGGCAATAGCTATTGATGATGAGCCGCTGGCTTTAAGGGTTATTGAAAGCCATTCTCAGAAAATACCATTCGTCAATTTAATTTATTCAACCACTAAAGTACTGGATGCATTGGCCTACCTGCAATCAAATCCTGTAGACTTGATTTTTTTAGATGTACAAATGCCTGATTTGACAGGATTGCAGTTTATGGATTTGATGGAGGGAAAAACTAAGATTATTCTTACGACAGCTTATGAGCAATATGCCATAAACGGCTATAAATATGATGTGATTGATTATTTATTAAAGCCGGTATCGTTTGAAAGGTTAATAGGAGCTGTTCAAAAGGCTTTAAATCAGATTACTGCAGAAACTTATTTTAAATCCGAAATAAAAGATGCTGAACTAATCCAGGAAAGTGAAGTATTAATTGATTGTATTTTTATTAAAACTGAATATAAGCTTCAAAAAATATTTTATGACGATATTTTATACCTGGAAGGCGGAAAGGACTATGTGACTATTTTTACCAAAAATGGAAAATTTTTAAGTCTAGCGGGATTAACTAAAATTCAGCAAAATTTGCCGTATCCAAGATTTATGCGGGTTCATAAATCGTTTGTAGTTGCATTAAATAAAATTGATTCAATTGAACGCCAGAGAATTTTTATGGGTAAAGAAATTATTGCAATTGGGGATACGTATAAGGATGAGTTTACTAAGAATATCAAAGGAATATAAACCGAAGTTTGTGTCTGGTTGGTCCCTAAATATTTAATTAAATGTTACGAAATGATATTGGAAGAATAGTAAAGGGATAAAGAATTGTGGCCCCATTTCTTGCAGTTACAGGATTATGGCAAAACTTCAACAAAAAGGTATTTTATTAGATACTTCTTTAAAATTGTATTCTAGTAATTGTTGAATTAAAGTACAACGCTAGAAGGGTTGTGGGAAGAAGGAAAGGAAAAAGAAAAAGTAATAACCCGAAATAGATGCATTTGGAAAAGTTGGAAAAACGTGTTTGCGTCACAGCACCTTAAAAAAAGAGAAAAGTATTGAAGGGTGCTTTATTTACGCAATTTTTCAGATTGTTGCGTTGAATCTGTTTTGAAAATTAATACTGATTGATTTTCTGCATCCCGTTCACTTATTTGCTTCAGCGATCCATAATCAGGCAATTGCTTTTTACCTACCAACGGAATAATATTCCGGATTATATAAAAAAAATTAATGCAAAGAAAAATTAGAAATGCAGCTACCGGTATTCTCTTTATACCCACTAAACTAAGTTTTCGAGTTTTTTTTTCTGAAGGTATCCTTATCGTTGCATGAAAGATGTATCCTTTTTTTGGCAGAGTCTTTATCATATTCTTTTCACCATCATCCAGTAATTTTCTTAGAAAAGATATGGCCTGGCTCAAGCCCTCATTAGCACCTAAATAATTATTCCAAATCTCCTTTATCAAGAGTTCCCGTGTTACCACCTCTCCCTGTTTATCTACTAACGTACAAAGCAGTCTGACCAACCGAGGTTCCAATCTTGTTTCAATGTTTTCTTTTTTATCAAATACCATGTTTCGGTTGATGTCAGCAATAAACCTGTCATTGATTATAAATTTTTCAGCCTTCATTTTAATTATTTAAATAATAAATAAAGCTTTCTAAAGCTTTTCTAAAGGTCATTTCTCGAAATAATGGAGTTGAACAGTATATGTTTACGTAAATATTTCGATTTATGAAGATAATAATTTTTTTTATAGCTTGCCTCACTTTGGGTCAACAAGGGTTAGGGCAGAATACTGTCTCAAGTCGGCTCGACAGTTTTTTTCAATCTTTATACAATTACAACCAGATTAATGGCAACGTATTGGTTGCCGAAGAAGGGGTTATCACTTATAAGCATTCGTTTGGTTTCGCTGATTTTGCCGGCAAAAAACCAAACACCGACAGCTCTGGCTTTACTTTAGCTTCGACTTCAAAAATATTTACATCCACAGCAATCCTTCAATTAAAAGATAGAGGCCACTTAAGATTAGATGACCCTTTTATAAGGTATTTTCCTGATTTTCCATTTCCTGAAATTACAATCAGGAATTTACTTTCACATACTTCAGGCTTGCCTGACTATGAATTGTATGATGAACAAATACGTCTCCATCCAGCGAAAATATTTACTAATAACGATGTTCTACCATCAATTAAAATGTGGAAGAAGCCATTACCCTTCAAAGCAGGAGAAAAATGGAGTTATTCGAATACTAATTTTTGTTTGTTAGCATTATTAGTTGAAAAACTTTCTGGTTTGAAATTTCAAAAGTATCTGCAGAAGTATATTTTCTCTCCTGCAAAAATGAACGGTACTTATTTTCAGGCAGATTCCGTACACTTAAACGATAAAAGCAGAACTAATAATTATGAATATCCTTTTTTATACTCCCTACATTTTCAAAATGTTGACAGTATAAAGAAATATCGCTGGAGACTTTATAATGCAAGTGGTTTTGTTGGACAGGGCAACATTATAACTACAACAAGGGACTTACTCAAATTTGACAATTTACTTTATTTAGGTACAATTCTGAGACCTGGAACTTTGGCGGAAGCCTTTACGCCGACAAAATTAAAAAATGGAATGAATGCTAATGCTGACGTTGGTATGGGGAAAGCATCGTATGGATTGGGTTGGTTTATTTTTGAGGACACTTCTATAGGAAAAATTGTTTGGCATACAGGAGGACAACCCGGTGGGCTTAGCATTTTTGTAAGAAATATTACAAAAAGGCAAACAGTAATAATGTTTGACAATGCCTTCCACAAAAATATTTATGGGGAAGCTGTTAATTCTATGGCTATTTTAAATAACAAGCCAATTGTTATTTATAAAAAATCTTTGACCAAAGATTACGGTAGTACATTAGTAGAAAAGGGGATTGATGCCGCTTTTTGTAAATTTGAACAGTTAAAAGCTGATTCGTCACACTATTACTTAAGTGAAGACGATATGAATGAGTTAGGTCTCCAGCTCCTTTATGAGCCATCCTTTAAGGAACACAATGAATTATCATTAGAAGTTCTTAAACTTAATATATTATTATTTTCAAATAGTTTTAATACTTATGACAGTTACGGAGAAGCATTAGCCAAAATAGGGAAAAAAGACGAAGCTATTTTTATGTATAAAAAATCTGTTGAACTGAATCCTCAAAATGAAGGCGGAGAAAAAGCATTGAATGAGCTATTAAAAAAATAATTGTTTAGCTTGAAATTTTTTGGCAGAAAGATTCGAAATTCTACGAGTCTCTTTAACAATAATATAATTTATTTGTTCGTTTGAATAAATAGTAGTACTTTTATATGGTATTCGATACAATGAAAAATGACTATTAATGAACAATTAATGATCGGCGGCAGGCTCTTACCGCAACAATTCAGAGTAAGTGAAATGAAGTTATTAGCTACTTACTTTAGAACTTCAGAAGAAACGATTCTAAAAATAATTCTTAACTCAATTCAATAAAAGCAACATATGAACGACTTAGAATTATTGGATAAATTTTGCGAAACGTGCCTTGATTTTATAGACCCTTTTACATTTCGTGAAATTCAAAACAGAGGTTTGTTATGGGTTGTAAATGTTGGGTTGCCTAATAATACTTTAGAAGCCAAAGCTATTGTCAGAGCAAGATTATCAAAAGTTGGTAAATCATTTGAAGATGGAGAAATTGATCATATTGCTAATGAAATAAAAAGGCTTGAAGCATTGCGGTCAAAGTTAAATGAAATGAATATGGCGGATGCTCACAAGGTTATCCTATCCTGAATGAAATGAAGGAAACAAGTGAGTTTGTTTTGTCGTATTTCCAAGCCCGCAAGGTTACCCAATTTATATCAGGAGATATCAAATGGAAATGACTTTAAAAGTATTACTTAATTCAAATAAAAATGAAAAGTTTAGAAGTTTTAGAAGCCGAATGGAATAGCATTTACCCTGATGGTGGCTTTTGGGAAAATGGGCGATATAAAGAAGAACTTGACCATCCCAGGTTTGAGCAGCTGCATAAGGAAATGGTGCAGCTTATGACAGGTAATGATTTGTTCCAACAAAGAATTGAAGCTTATTCTGTTTGTGGATGGTCAGAAAAGCATAGTTATTTCCGTAGTAAATATGACACAGTTCCTTTTTTAAAAGAAGCTAGGGAAATATTAAACAAATTAAAAAGTGATCCTAATTGGCGCATTCCAACTGTAATAGTTAAGGAAACTTGGTTGTTAAGTAAGACCAACTATCGGACGTTTAATAACTTTCGAGCTGGTGATTTTTACAATATAGGCTTTTCTGATTTTCAGCAAGTATTGGAAAAAAACATGTGTGGATCACGGCAGTACTCGTGGAAAGCTTTAGGTTTAAATGAAGATAGAGTAACTTATTAATCCCTTAATATTGAAATTTGTCAGGAGCAGGTTTTATTCTATCAACTACAATCCCGTTTTGTATTAGAAAAGTAATTAAGTATGCTAAGCTAACTTTTCTTAAAAACGCACCAATTTGGATTTTCATTCCTGTGTATTCCATCGAATTAAGATATTTTAAAAGTCTGGTTGAGGTTGATTTATTGCCAAAAAATATTTTAGAGAAATAGCTGGTTATTACCTGAATGAAAAGATTTTGAAAAATGAACCATACTACAAAAAATATAAAATAGGTTAATTAAAAGCTTCTCACATTGAAAAATATCTCGGTTAAAGAGTATGCTACTCTCTTGCGCGTAAATAAAACAGCAATCATATATAGATTGGCTAATAATATTTCCTTGCCCGGAGTACAAAGACATGAGAAAATAGGTAATTCTTTTGTTCTATTATATAATGAAGCAACTGACATCGAGGAAGCTAAAAAAGAGTTCAGGAAAAAATAAACTATTAACTAAGGGATTAATACTGTTATAGTTATTTTATTATGAAAAAGAATGAAATTTCTTTGGATGTATGGTATACTGAAATTAAAGACGATAAAGATGAAGCGATTTGTTTTCAGGGCTCTATAGACAGCATAAGTAAAGGTAAAAAAATAATGTTGTATCTACACAAGCAGGGAAAGCAAGAAATAAGGATGTATTCGCACTATGATGGGCCGAGCATAGAAATAAATATTACTACTTTTTAAATGGTAAAATTATTGGTGAAACAAATTTCTTAAATAACTAAAATTAAAAATAGTATAATCATTAATATAACAATATTTGAAGTAGGGAAGTGCAAGCATTATATTAAAACGCCGTTTGAAGAGAAAACTTTTTGTTCATGCTTAACAATCAAAATCAACTTTTAATAGGCAAAAAGTATTTTTTATTTTCTCTTAAATTAATACTAAAATTCATTCTCAATTTTATAAATTTGAATGAGTTAGAGAGAAAATTAAAATCTGTAAATATGGAAGATTCATCTGTTGTTGATCGCTTATTAAAGAACATGACTAACATGCATGAGTTAGGCCGTCAGCGTGCTTTTGAATTAGGCAATCCCTTTTATGGTCAGTTTAAAGAAGATGGAGGATGTTGGCGTAAAGAACTGCCCTCAGGCGAAAAATTTTTAGTGACCATTGAAGTTATATCAGATGAACAGGGTATGCAGTCTGCAAAAAGAGATGGTGCTGGATGCCACAGAGTTTTTGCGGCGGTTCTGCCTGCACATATTGCCAAAGGGTTGCCATTTATTTCCATTGTTTTTAAATCGCTTCCAATGAAATTACGTTTAAGCTCTTTACAAGCTTCTAGTACAGTATAGCTTCCGGCACATGGATCAAGTATATAATCATTTTCAGATGAAACAGATGCAATTAAGTTAGTTTGCAGTGCTATGGGTTTTTGATGTGGATGCTTTTTACCAACTATTTTTTCAGTCCATACATCGGGGATATCGTGTTTAGACCATACACCTTTTGCTCTTAACGGTACTTTTTGTAGTATCAATAAGTATTCACTCTTTCTGCGCGTTCTATAACCCATTCCTATTTTTCCTTTATCCCAGGTTATCAAATCTACAATAGAAAAATCTGTCTTTTTGAACCAATGTGAAGTTCCCTCGCATAGGTGGAATTTATCAATCCATAAGAACAAGTGTCCACTTGGTTGTAATACCCTACTTATTTCTTCTATAAATTCTTGTATCATCTCCTCTCCCATCTGCTTTAATTCTGCTCTTTCCTTTTGCCTGGCACCCTCATTTCCGTATTTCATCTTTTCCATTATACCTCGATACTGAGGATCAAAAAAGGAAGCGGTAATAACAGAATCATTTATCGATTTAAGTAATTCTAATCCGTTTAAAATATTTATGTCATTAATATTTATGTCAGAAGATCTTAAAATCGGTGTAGTTGATGTTTTGGTGGTTTTTCGTTTAGAAGAAAATACAGATACCTTTTTTGCAGCTATTAAATTTTCCATTATTATTTATCCTTTTTATCAGGCTACATTTATAACCTCTTTCAGTACTTGGCCAAAAGTAAATCATAAATACTTCTGAATTTTATTACGATCTTATAGTTTTACTAAAGACGACGTTGTAAGCCTTACCCCCCTTTAATGAATATGTGGAAATTGTTTTAGGCTTACCCTTTTTAAACATATCTGATTGCATTTCGGAAAGCAACTTCTAAGGCAATGAAGGAAATTCTATGGATACTATCTTTACAGTCCCTTTTTTGTGAGTTTTTAAAGTTATTCTCCTACCCCACCCTCTATAAGTTAGGAATGACGTAAATTAGCGTATCACTTAAAAATCAGAAAATTGACAATACAAAAAGTTGATAGCTTTCCAAGAGGTACAACTCAGGAAAGATTTACCAGGTATAGAAAAATTCACATCACTACTATTATTGAGCTTATAAAGCATTAAAACATGTTTTTTTCCGACTATAAAGACCATCCTGTGACTGACATTAACCCTGCCCTGCTTTGGGAATATGACCTTTCAAATTTTGATTATGATGATATGCGCAATGTAGTTGTGCAACGGGTTATTGAAAGAGGCTGGTTAAGTGATTATTATGCTATTTTAAACCGCTACGGTGAAGATGGGGTTATTGAGGCATTAAAAGAAGTGCCTTATTTTAATGATATGGATATGAATTTTGTAAGTATTATATTCAATATACCCCTAAGTCAGCTTAAATGTTACGAAAAGAAACAGTTACCCCAGAGACACTGGAACTCTTAGAGAGATTAATGCAAGATAGATTGCTGACTTCATTTGTTTTAGTAGGAGGAACTGCACTTGCTTTACAGATAGCACATCGCAGAAGTATTGATATTGATCTTTTCAGTAAAGAAGCTTTTAATGAGACGGAATTAAGTGACTATTTAAAGGCTGCTTATAAATTTACCCTGGACTTTACAGTAAAAAACACTTTAAAAGGTGAAAATTAACGGGATAAAGGTTATAAAAAAGAAGGTAAAAACGTAGCTCGACTCCTACCCTTCATTCTATTATGATTCTTTAAATAAAACAATTATTTGAAAACATAATATTCATAAGCTAAGTAGTATTATTGATACAATTAAATTTACGAATAATAGAAGCATTTATGGAAATAGTAAAAATAATTTTAATCATAATTTAAGGTGTAAATAATGGGTGTAATTTAACACCTAATTATAGGTGTAATTAATTTTTGAGTTACACGATCTTTGTATCCCTCTGAAAGACGCTTTTCCTTTAGCCTGTAAGTAGGGCTATTCAGCTTTGGATGCGTGGAAATAAAAAGCGGCGCAGAAAATACATTTGTAACTGCGACTTCCAGTTACCCAAAACTCTGCGGTAATAATATTTTTAGACAAGTTTAAAAATAGGTGTACTTTTGAACCTATATATAGGTGTAATTATACACCTTATTTAACACTAAGATGAGTCTAATGATTTATACAATTGGCGGTATTAAAGGTGGAACAGGCAAAACTACAGTAGCAACAAACTTTGTCGTTTGGCTTGCTAAAAAGGGCGGTGACATTCTCCTGGTTGATGCAGATGAGCAAGAATCAGCGACAGATTTTACTTCTTTCCGAGAGCAAACCTTAAACGGACATACAGGTTATACGGCAATTAAGCTTACTGGCGAGCGCTTAAGAAGCGAAGTTCTTAAAATGAAAACTAAATATGACCATATTGTAATTGATTCGGGAGGACGTGACACAAGCAGCCAACGTGCTGCCCTGGTCGCTTCTGATGTTGTCCTCTTGCCGTTTCAACCCAGAAGCTATGACTTTTGGACAGTTAACAAAGTTCAAAACCTTTTAAGTGAAATTAGGTCTGTTAAACATAATCTCAAGGCTTTTGTGTTTCTTAATCGGGCTGATTTTCGTAGCGCTGATAATAGGGAAGCGGGTGAGGCGCTTAGCAAAACAGAAGGGATTGAATTTATAGACCTTCAACTTGGTAATCGAAAAGCTTTTGCCAATGCGGCAAGCCAAGGGTTATCCGTTATTGAACTTACACCCCAGGATGAAAAAGCCTCTCTTGAATTAGACGCCCTTTTTACTGCAATCACAACAAAATAATCCTATGTCAAAATTTACTTTGCCACCAAAAAAAACCAACCCTGAAACGCTAATAAAAAAGGCGACTGTAGTCGTTAACGAAAAAAAAATCACAGACGTGATTAACAAAGGCGGTAGCGTTACGAAAAGTGATACTTTGGGGAAGGAGGAGGTTTTTAAAAATTTCAACGTAAAGATTTTAGAAAGCGAACTGCAAACCATTAATGAATTACGTGAGAGGTTGCCAAAGCCAAGAGGTAAGCGACTGGGAATCTCATTGCATGATTGGATTATTGCAGCCATCCAGGAAAAAATTGCAAGAGACTGCAAGAAGTGAAATACACCTATGTACAGGTTTAAAAACAGGTTTAAAAACAGGTGTAAATATAGGTGTAAAAATAGATATATAAACACACTTAATTAATGGAATAGTAGAAATTTTAATCAACAATTGATACTGCTAAATTATTTACTTATGCATTTATGAAAATGTATGATTTACATTTTTCTACATACCTCTAAAATAGTAGTAGAAGCTCCACTTTATTAATTAGAATAATACAGACTTTTCAAAATGGTAATATTTTTTTTAAAAATAAAAGGTATACAAGTATATAATTTCTTATACAATGTTCCATGAATGAAATTGTAATTTCGAATAATAAAATTAGAATAAACTTATGAGTGAAAATAACTACAAGCAAAGACGAATAGATTAACTGCCAAACTTAAAAGCGAACCAGCTAATCCTCCCAATTTAACAAGTACAGCTATTGTCTGAAACAAAACCAGCACGGTTAAACGCTTGGATTCTGAAGTGGCTTAAAAAGTGTTAAAGTCCGATGAAATTAAAAGTGATAAAGTTTATTCAAATTAAAACTATAGCTTTAAAGCTATAGTTAAACCAATCTAAGTAAGATATGAGCGAAAAAGATAAGAAAGAAGATTTTAAGCCTATGCTGCCTCAAATTCTTACAATGATTCGGCAGCCAAATAGGGTTACTACTGCTACTTATGACTACACTCTAACTCAACAACGTGTTTTATTATCTATTATGAAGTCGTTGCAAAATGCAATTAACGAAATAGATAAGGGCGGCAAACCGCAACAATTATCATTATTTAGATCAAATACTGATAGTATACTGCTAAGCCTCTCATTAAAGGATATTGCTCACAGTAAATTTCAGTATGATGAGGTAAAGGAGGCTGTAGAATTAATTGCAAATATTCCATTTAAATTTTCTGGAGTTGACCCATTGACAGGGGTTAAGGCGGTAAGTGTGGGAGGGCTTTTTAGAGCTTATATACCTGAAGATAAATATCGACGTGAGATTACTATTGAAATTAATAAAGACATCGCATATAGGCTCATTTCAATAGGAGAGGGGTGGACAAAATTTGCTTTTGAGATTGCGTATAATGCAAGGAATAAATATACTCCCAGGTTATATCAATTAATAAGCAGGTGGAAAGATAAGGGCGGTGTTAAAATTTCACTTAAAGATTTTAGGGAATGGCTTGCTATAGGGGACAAATACCCAACTTTTAAGGATCTTAAAAAAAGAATTATAGATCCTGTAAAAACAGAACTATATGAAAAAGCAGATTGCTGGTTTGAAGTAGGGGAAGTCGAAAGAACTGGCCGGGCAATAACAATGTTGAATTTTAAGATACTTACCCGGTTGTCTACTGAAGCAATTGATATAAGAAAGAACAATATAATTGGAATCTTAAGGCTTCATTTTGGGTTTAAAGATGAGCATATTAAAAAAATTGGATATCTTCTTAACGAAAGTAAATGTCATAATGCTCTATATGAAAAAGCAGTAGAACTTCAAGCCTACTTTACAACTCATCCGGAAATTGAAAATATACCTAACTATACCGTTAAATCTCTGTTGCAGAGATTCAAAGAAACAAAAAAGTAGGGTTTTTGTCCCAAACACTTTTTAAAGTAAAGTTTTTGTCCTATTTAAAGTAGGTAATTTGTCTAAAAAGAGTAGGTAATTTGTCCCTTTAAAGTAGGGTTTTTGTCCTTTAAAACCCCTTGAAATGCAGTATGGGAGCAGCTTTTATACGTTGTACAACTTAATCAACTGATTAAAACAACTAAGATCAATAAAAATACAGTAGGTAAAAAAAAGGTTTAATTGGTAGTAAATGTCAAATAAGTAGAGAAAAAGATAAAAAGTAGGTTGAAAAAAGAATCTAATCATATAAAAAAGAAAGATTACTCCGCAATGTTGGGTTTTTGTCCTACTTACATAATTTCTATTTTTTATAAATAAACTATAGTTCGATAAATTAATTTTAAATTGTTGTAAATCAATTACTTATCAATACTTTTTACTTAAATTAAATGTTGGGTTTTTGTCCTTAGTCCTTAGAATTAAAGACAATTTGTCATAAACTTATAGAAGTAAGTAATACGCTTTGAATTTAAGTGGCAAAAAGCATTAATTAGAAGATAATGTAGAAATTTAAAAAAATAAGTCTTCTTTCAGTTTAAGGTTTATAATCTTCTTTCAAAATACCACCCTTCTTTACAGAAATATCTTATAAGATGTCTCTCCTTTTCTCTGACAGGTTCTGATGGAACAAATCTTCTAAATTCAGTTAGATCATTTTTTCAACTACAGCAGGACTTTTTTCAAAAGACAAATTGTTTTTCTTCCTATAACGTGAGAGCCAGCTGTAAAAAGTTTTTAAGGGAATTTTATTAATGTCGATGGAAAGTGCTTTAGATAAATAGTCTCTCAACAACCGTGGTTTTGTAGTCATTAATATTTCTTTTGAAAAAATTTTATCCAGGTAATCATATTTACCATATGCCTTTAAGGAATTTATCAATAGCAAATTCTAAGTACTCTTTAAGTTTCAATTAATATAAAGGTGATTTAAGTACTAATAGTTTAAAGGTTACTATACAACCCAAAAAAGGCTATTTTATATCTTCTCCCTTTATTTCGCTTAAATTTTTTTTGGTAAGAGTTTAAAGATTATTTTAATTATGCCTTATAATTATAGAAGCATTGTGAGCTACTGCATAAAAAAATGAAGAATAACGTAGAAAAATGAAGAATAATTTTATAGAAAACGGAATAACGTAGAATAGTGAAGAATTTTTAAAAAAGAATTCGTCGAAAAGTGTAGAATAATGAAGAAAAACGCTGAAAACGTATTTTAAGATTTTTAGTAAGAGGGAGGAGGGGGCTTTTTCTTTAAATCGTTGTAAATCGTTACAAGATGTACCTTTGTGGCCACAAGTGTTTCACAAAAAGTTTCTTGCCCCGGTGCCTGTACCCAGGCACCGGGGAGGAAGAAAAATTCTCGCAACTCGATTTTAGTAAAGCAGAAAACAAAGAAAGGGATGGCCAAAAACAGTGAATCCGAAAAGGCGTCAGCGATCATCAAGTTCAGAATAAAAGGGAAAGAGAAAGCTGCATTACAGGCCGAAGCCAAGGGCAAGGGTATCAGCCTGACAGAGTTACTGAAGGCACGGTTATATGGCCGGCCGGTGCGCGACAGGGTATATGATAAGGGTATCTTTGAAAGTATAGAGAAGCTAACAAGAGAGATGAACAGCATTGGAAACAATATCAACCAAAGCACTATAGTTATCCACCAGATCAAGAACAGCCAGAAAATGGAGCTCGGGGACTTCAGGCAATTTAATGTATTGCTGCAGCAGTATATAGGCTCCCGGGATGAGCTGCGAGATTTACTATCAAAAACACTTCAATGAGATTAGTATTTAAAATCTTTGCTCCTGCAGGGAGTTTTCACGGGATAGACTATAATGAGAAGAAACAAAGGCAGGGGTCTGCAGACTTAGTATACTTTGAGAACTTCGGTCATTACCAGGATGGACGCAAAGAGATATCGAAGGGAGAGTTTGTACATTATTTTGAGCGATGGTCGGGCAGAAACAGCCGGGTTAAGAACCCGCAGTTTCATGCCATGCTTAGCTGTAAGGAGCGGGAATACACTTCTGGGCGCTTAAAAGAAATAGCGCTGGAGATAATGGATAAGATGGGCTATAGCGGTATACCGGTATTAATCTATGCTCACAGGGACACAGATAATAACCATGTGCACATAGTAAGCAGCAGGGTAGGAACAGACGGCAAAAAAGTCAATCATGATTTTGAGAACAAGCGCTCCCATGAGATCCTGAACCAAATACTTCAAATAGAGCCTGCCCAGGTGTATAAAAAGGATTTAGAGGAGGTAATGTCCTACCGGTTTGGTTCTGTAGCCCTTATGGCGCTTCTAATGGAGCGCAAAGGGTATAACGTAAGCGATAAGGAACCTTCTATTTATTTTTATAAGAATGGCAGGCAGCAGGGTTTTATGTCCAAGGAGGAGGTAAGGAGCAAAATCAGCGATGAGAAGTCATTGAGGGACACCAGTCAAATAAAGGCGTGGTTATACAAGTATGCGGCTAAGTATGACAGCAGGGTAGTGGCAGAGTCTTCTGCAGTCTATACCACCAAAACAAAAGAATTTAAAAGCAGGCTGACAGAGCACCTCCGGGAGAAGTTCGGGCTGGAGTTTGTATTTTTTAGCGGTAAGAAAAAAGATAAACCTTATGGTTATGCTATCATAGATCACACCCATAAAGCGGTGTATAAGGGCAGTGATGTTCTTAAACTGGACTTATTAGAGGCACTTAGCAGTACAGTTGGTCAACAGGTAAAAACAGGGGCAGGAGAGCAGCGGGAGCCAGTGATCACGGCTGAAGTGAGAGGGCAAGGTGAGACCTTAGGGCCTTTGGCAGCACAGAAAGCTGGTAAAGAGCCTGAATTGTACCCAATGGGTAATATCATGGAACTGTCACTGGAAGGGTTGCAGGATATTTTACATACAGGCAACAGCCAGGACAGCGGTGAAAGATCACCTGCAGTAAAAAGGAAACGTAAAAAAGGCTTTTTATAATGGCGCAGAAAATATTTTTTTCAGGACTTAAAGGTGGTACCGGTAAAACTACACTGGCCATATATTTTTGTAACTTTTGAGCGGGACGGACTGCATTCAAGCTATTGATTACTATTTTGCTTAAGTAAACGGTTGAAGCATTTGTTACCTCAAATACCCAACCTTCATAAAGCTGTAAACGTTGGCAGCAAGTTGAGTGATACGGCTAAAAATTAAAAAGGGTTCACAAGGAACCCTTAAATCTTTTACTTGATTACGTTTCTACGAAAGAAAGAGGCTTTACCAAGTCTAACTGAAACAAATTTAAATACTTTTCGCGAAATTGCCAAATGAAAATTGATTTACGTAACAAATTTTTATCAAGACCAAGATATAATCGCTACTTGATAGCGACAGCAAATAACAAAAATAGAGCGAACAAGCTATACAATGCTAATATTAGGCTGGCTCAAGCATTTCATCCCCTTTTAAGCCAATTTGAAGTTGTTATCCGTAATAGTCTAAATATTACTTTAACAAGTCATTTTGCCGACCCGGACTGGATTATTAATCAAAAGTTAGGTTTCATGCGTCACCCTTCGTTGAGAAATTCTCATTTCTTTTTAAGAAGCTGTGTACAAAAAGCGGAAAATAAACTATTGGTAAGGTCAATACCAATAACAAGTGGCAAAATTATTTCAGACCAAACTTTTGGCTTTTGGGTAGCTTTTTTTTTGTCGCACCATTACTCCCTGGTAGGCGGTCAACCAATTCATGCTTTTCCTAACAAACCTTCAACTGAAAATAGAGCAAGTATCCATAGTAAGCTTGAGGACATCAAGAGCTTTAGAAATCGTGTCAACCATTGTGAGCCCCTTTGCTTCGTGGGGTCAACTATCGATTGTTCGTATGCTCTAAACGTAAGAACTGAATTATATAATTTGATTAATTTTATAGAACCTGATTTAGTGCCGTTTTTCTCAAGCATAGATAGTGTAATAAATAAGACAAATCAAATTATGAAAATATAACCTGCTGCTAACAGTATAGTGTTTGCAATATGTCGGCGGACGGTACGCGGCTCAAGAGTAGTTTTTCAATGAAACTTTATATCTTTCCCCTATAAATTAAAATGCAATAGCAAGCCTTTACACACTTAAGAAGCGTTTGTTACACGATTTTCCCCTGCAAACTTTTCGGCTGCTACACCTACTTGTTTATGTCTGTGTGCTTTTGATGTCTTTCAACATCTTATAGTCCGGCCTGTTTGACCGTCGGGGTCATTGCTGCCACCATAAAGATACCCAGCCTCTGCGTTGGTATTAATTAAGATGCTTTAACTGCTCTGCCATTCGTTGATGGTATTTGAGTTGAGCCTGCATCTGTGCTTTATTTGCCGCTGCATCATAGCTTACCTTGTAAGGTTCTTTTTTTGATAATACATTCCAGATCACTGCCAGTTGTTTTCGACCGATTGCTACCAGGGCTTTCTTACGGCTTATTCGCTTAGCCAAAAGATTGTATTAGATATTAAAAGTGGTGCCCTTGGTTCTTGCTGCTCCCCATGATGTTTGAATAAGTATCCGCTTCAGATACCTGTTGCCTTTAGTTATCTTTGTACTCTTTATTTTGCCTGCGCTTTCATCGTTGCCGGGCCTTTATTTAGTTTTCTCACAGTCTGCCGTTGGTTGCAATTCTAATTCGACCTTCCAGACTATTTATGCTGGCTTTTTTCTTGCATTAAAATTTGAAAATGTTTCCACTATGACAAAACAAAGAACGTTAGGAAAGAATGGACCAAAAGTGTCGGCAATTGCGCTGGGTTCAAGGAACACGTCCACTAATAAAGCAACGAGAGAAGCAGAGAATAAACAAACCATTGATACGATTCAAGCCGCTATTGATGCAGGTATCAACTTTTTAAACACAGCCGACTTTTACGGCATGGGACAAAATGAGATGCTTATCGGCAAAGCTATTAAAGGCAGGCGTGACAAAGTATTTATCAGTGTAAAAGCCGGCATGAGAAGGTCGCCGTCAGGTGCTTTTTTAGGGATGGACTGTAGCCCTGCCTCTATCAAGAACTTTTGCAGCTATTCTCTGACACGCCTGGGCGTTGATGAAATTGACCTTTACCAACCGGCAAGAATAGACCCCAATGTTCCGATGGAAGAAACTGTGGGTGCTATCGCCGATTTAATCAGAGAGGGCAAAGTCAAATACCTTGGAATGTCCGAAGTAAGTGCAGACCAACTTCGGCGAGCCAACGTCATACACCAAGTTTCCGCTTTGGAAATTGAGTATTCCCTCGCCAGTCGTTTTATTGAACGAGAAATTTTACCTACTGCACGGGAGTTAGGTATCAGTATCGTTCCTTATTCCGTTTTATATTATGGCTTACTAACAGGCACTATGAATGGTCCGTTAAGCAAAGAGGATTATAGAAGTAATTTTCCCCGGTTTAGGGAGCAAAACTTACCTGCCAATCTTGAAAAAGTAGAGGTGCTTAAAGAAATAGCAAAGACAAAAGATTATTCTGCCAGCCAGTTAGCCGTTGCCTGGGTGCTTAGGCAGGGTGACGATATTATTCCTATCGTGGGCATGAGTAAACCAAGCCGCATAGCTGACAATCTGGAAGCATTGGATATAGAATTTAGCTCAGAGGAAATGCAGCTATTAAATGAAACATTCGCAGTCGGCGCTATGCAGGGCGACCGCTACCCGGAAGCATTAAGCGGTTTAGTGCCTTCATAGCTTGCTTCATTTAACAGAACTGCAGGCAATCGAGCAGACGGCCTCACCGCTTATAAGCGATGAGGTGCGCCTCTCACACCACTGTACGTACGGGACTCGTATCGAGGCATAAAAGATATTGGCAATGTACTCCCAAAACAACGACCAGGTGGGTGGGTTGAGATGGAAAAGATTAAAATAACGTTCATGTACAATGGGGTAGGGGATCAAGAGGCAAGAAGTTAAAAACATGAGGATGGTTTTACCAAAACCATAAGCTGCATAAAGGTTGCTAAACGGGTCAAAAACAAAAGTTAACAGACCTAAAACCGAGCCGATAATTACAAGTGGATGTAAGCGAATAAGCCTTAATTTTAAAAACTGTAAAGTGCCTAACTTTTGCACTGTGTTATCATAAGCATAAGCAATTACAAAACCCGATAAACAGGAAAAGAAATCAACAGCCAGGTAAGCATGTGCAATAAAACTTTTACTATAATCAGGAACGGCAAATTCCATAAAATGAAAGACCACCACCACAGACACAGCAGCTATTCCCCGGAGGCCATCTAAAATTTCGAAGGGCTGTTTGGTTTTTAGAAGATTGGGAGCCGGTGGTGCTACGTTCATTCCTGTTTTATTATATGTTGCGCAATAATAACGAGGATTCAGCAGGTTCAATATAAAAACTATCAGTTTAGAAAAACGAATAAGTTTTAATAATTGCTATTGGCTTTAAAACAAACCATTGGCTAATTACAAAAAAGAAATTTTGAAATGAGAGGAATAGTGTGTGTTTTTTCTTGTTTGCAGGGCCTAATTAAATGAACTTCTAAATTCAAGTGGCGAAACGTTTGTCTTGTTTTTGAATAATTTGTTGAACGATTGGCAGCCTTTAACGGATCAACAGCCTAAGGCAAATACACAAAAGCCACAGGAGGCACTTGAACCTAAGATCAGGGTGATAGCCGCAAAGCCTCTCACACATCCTGTTCTTTGCCACTATCTGACTGAAAGAAAAATACCGGCAGAGATTGCAGGAAAGTACTGCAAAGAAGTAGACTTCGAACTAAATGACAGGAGATATTTTGCTATCGGATTTGAAAACAGGTCAGGAGAATTTGAGCTGAGGAACGAACACTTTAAAGGAGGCAGGAGGCAGTTCACCAAAAGATGTTACCCTCATCAACCAAACAGGAGCCAGAGACATTTCTGTTTTCGAAGGTTTTTTCAGCTTTCTTTCTTACCAAACGTTGCAGAAGAATAACGCGCAACTGACAAATTTTCTTGTACTAAACTCCCTCTCGTTTTTCGAAAAAAGCCGGGAGATAATGGAGGAACATCACCAGGTGAAACTTTATTTGGACAGCATAGTTCATATTCTGGTTTGATATAAAGGGTAAAGGTTTTAGCATGCCTTCGTATCTTGCCAGTATAGCCCGGGAATAAGAATTTAGTGGTATTGTGAGGAAATCTCTTGTTTTCTTAATGGTGAGCCTTATTTCGTCACTTTTGATATGCTCTCTTTTTAATTGGTGAAGGTCTGAATATCTGAGATCGGTTGTACAGGCAAAACAAAATACAACCCTTATTTGTGCCAGCCGCTTATTGTTTGAAAGGTACATATAATAAAGACTTTCAAATTCTTCACTTGTAAGCGCAATCACTTCCAAATTTGCACGCTTAATCTTGAAATCCTTATACTTTGCCGATACCTCAATTCCCTGCTTCCTGGCATAGTTAAGAAAGGTTTTTATGGTGCTCAGTTGCTTTGCTGCTGTTGTATTAGTATATGTTTCTTGAGGTGTGACCTGCTTTCAAAATCAATTCATTTTTAGAAACCCTTTTTTCCCTAATGCTATTTTTAAGATGGAATTTAAGCTGGTTAGATATAGGATAAATAGCTTCAACAAATTTTAATAATGATTCCATAACATTTCAATTTATGGGTTATTCTTCAATTATAAATTCTTTCCCAAAAGTAGTATACATACTGCCATAAATATTAAAAATGATAATTTATGTAATTTAAAAAAAGCTTATATTAGTCGATTTGCTTCACTGCTTCTGAATTATAGAATAGTTTAACAATATAGGTTTTCGAACGAGAAGAATAAGCGGATCAGAAAATCTATCAGAAACCGTAGCTGACAATACTTTATTATCAAGATAATCAAGTAAATTAAAGTATTGTACATTTAAGTTTTATTACAATTCATTCACAATTAATAATAATAAGTCTCGTAATGAAAAAGATACAAATTCTTACTTTTTGTGTTTGTGTTTTGCTATTTTTTTGTTGCAATAATGTTTCTGATAATAAGGGAAGGACTAAAAAAGCTGAATCCTCCAAATCTGAAACAAAAAAAAATACTTTAATCTTTAAACTGGAAAAAGTTGCAGATAGTCTTTATGGTCCGGTGGCTTTAGAAAATGCAGCCGATGGCTCGGGAAGAATTTTTGTTGGAGAACAAGCGGGCAAAATACGGGTGATAAAAAATGGAAAATTATTAAAAGAACCTTTTTTAGATATTCGGTCTTTATTGGTTCCGATAAAAAATCAATTTATGGATGTTGGATTATTAGGTTTTGCCTTTCACCCTGATTATAAAAACAACGGGCGTTTTTTTGTTCATTACAGCTCACCTTCCACCAAGAAAGGGTTTAATAATAAATCGGTATTGGCTGAATTCAGAGTTTCGGCAGGCAACCCTGATAAAGCAGATACTAATCACATAACCATACTTGAAGTAGAGCAACCTGAAGAGAATCATAATGGCGGAAACATTGTATTTGATAAACAAGGGTATTTATATATGGGCTTCGGCGATGGAGGAGGCCAAGGCGATGCACATGGCAATATCGGTAACGGTCAAAATCTAAATCAGCTATTAGGCAAAATAATTCGTATTGATATTAATCATAAAAAGCCCTACGAGATACCGGCAGATAATCCTTTTGTTGGCAAACCAGGAAGAGATGAAATATGGTCATATGGTATGCGTATGCCCTGGCGTATTTCTTTCGACCGCAAAACAGGCGAGCTTTTTTGCGGCGATGTAGGTCAGAATAATTATGAAGAAGTAGACATCATAGACAAAGGTAAAAATTATGGATGGAGGGCTATGGAAGGCTTTCATATTTATGATACAGCTTTATATAAAAAAGGGGGGAAATTTATACTGCCGGTAATTGAATATCAACATCCCGAAGGAGTGAGCATTACCGGAGGATATGTGTACCGAGGCAAACAGTACCCGGCTATGAAAGGAAAATATATTTTTGGAGATTGGGCATTCAAAGTTTTTTATATGGAAAAAAATGAACAGGGAAAGTGGATAAAAAAGGATTGCCATTTTGATGGGAAAGATAATAACACATTTAGCTTTAGGATCAATAGCTTTGGTGTAGACGAGTTCGGTGAAATCTATATGGTGACCCAGAACGAAATTGGTGCTATTGACCCTTCAGGTGTAGTTTATAAAATTACAGCAGTAAAATAATATATTAAATTATCATTAGGAAAATTTGTAAGAAGCAATTATACTCCTAAGATTGATTACGGCGGCAAACATGATGCTTCATTAAAATAATTCCACACAGATTAAATAATTAATTTACAATTCAAATATTGTTTTGAATAACAAATGTAGATAATAACAGTTGTCAACTGACCTATAGGAATAGTTGTTCATTTATTGAACATCTTGTCTGACTATATCTCACTAATTACCTTTACCAGTCAATCGAGATTGAAAGTGATAATGTCAAATTGAGGTGTATGAAATTCAGAAAAAATAAAAGTGAGAGGTACCAAATTGGTAAGAAATTCAGGGACAACAAATCCGAACCTCACCATAGTATTTCCAGATCATTTAGAAGATTTCAGTACGAGACCTGACAAATTTTCATTTTTCAAAAGCTCCGGTTTTTTCAAAATATCCCTGGGAAGATCATCGCTAAGAAATCTTCAATTCCTATTCTCCTTAAATATATTTCCAAAAAAATCAGAAAATATAAGGAAGCAATAGACTTTAAGGCTTTTTGGAAATGACTTTAAAAAGAGATTATTATTTCAAAATAGATTAAAGCAATTTTTCCTTCAAAGTTTAATTAAAAAAGTGATTTATAAAAGATGTTTTAAGGGATTAAGTTGCTGTGTCTGCAACTGGCAAGATGTTCAATTGTCATACAATTGACAATTCTTGCCCCTTGCCTTGGAACTCGCCTGGGGAAAAGACAAAGAATATAAGCTATTTTAAAAAGATAAAGTGAGAGAGATTATGAAAGAGAAGGAAAAAAATACCTACAGCAGGATAGTTACTATTAGGTTTAAACCACAAGAATACAACCAGCTCCAGAAGAAATTTAAATCAAGCACATGCCAGAAACTGAGTGAGTATATACGTAAAACAGTTCTGGCTAAACCGCTGGTTTTTACCAATCGCAATCAGTCGGCAGATGAATTTTTGTCAGAGATGGTAAAACTTAAAAATGAGCTTAATTCTATTGGCAACAACTTTAACCAGTCTGTAAAACGCCTGTATACTTTAGACAACGTCCCTGAAATGAAAGCCTGGATACTGCTGAATGAAGCGAGTAAGCAATCCTTATTCAGGAAGATAGAAGAAATCAAATCAAGAATTATTCAACTTCACGAACAATGGTTGCAAAAATAAAAACTCCTAATAGTATTGTTCGTGCTTTGCCTTTTAGGAACAACATGGAGGTCTCACAAAACAATGAAGGACCAAACGTTAAGTCGCTTCCAATTCAGTAAGGAGGTTCAAATAAAACTTGCCAGCCTTATTTTAAAAGAAGCAGGATGCAACTGGTGTAAAGAGCGGTTGTATTTATACTTAACGAACCGCCGTATACGCGACCCGTACGTACGGTGGTGTGAGAGGCGCACCTCATCGCTTACAAGCGGTGAGGCCGTCTACTCGATTAGCTGCATACCCTTCTCCTCGGTCAGTTTAAGTGTCGTTTAAAACTACAAAACAAAAAAATTTGTGTTGTGTCAAATGGTGTTATATGGTCTTCTGTTATGCAACGCAATTTTTCAAATCCGTTTTGAAGTTCCGTTGTTAATGTTTCTTCGGTGTATTGTTTAATTTTAAGTCCGCTACATTTTTCTGGTCCGTTGTCTGAAAATGTTCCAATTGTCAAATAACCGTTTACAGATTTTCTTGCAGTGTCCATATACTTTGCAACCTGGTCGCTGGTTGTTAGAAAATGAAAAGTTGCCCTGTCGTGCCAAACATCAAATGTTGTATCGGATTTGAATTCTGTAATGTCGCTGACGACCCAATTTATTTTTTTTGTTTTGTCGCCCAAACGTTGCTTTGCTTTTTCAAGAGCTTTGGCTGAAATGTCAAGTACCGTAATATTTCAAAACCTTCGCTAAGTAAATAATCTGCAAGTTTGCTGTCGCCGCCGCCAATATCTATAATCTTTGCAGCCTTTGTCAAACCAAATGAGTGTATGAAGTCCAATGAAGTTTTTGGAACTTCTTGTGTCCAGCTTACTTCATTTGGTTGCTTGGTAGAATAGATTTTGTCCCAATATTGACTGGTGCTTTTAGCGATTGCTTTTATGGTATGATGAATAAGTTCTAAAGTATCCAGACTTCCCATTTCTTCGCCTTTTTCAAAGTCACCTTCTGTTTGAGCCATCGTGTTTGTAAGGTGTGCAAAGCAAATAATATTTTTATCTTTTGCTTTGCCAAAAGCATAAAGTGCAGCAGCTTCCATTTCTACGCACACTGCATTTAATTTTTTCGCCTCAACAATGGCAGCTTGCGTCTCACGATAAGGCGCATCTGTTGTCCAGCTAATGCCTGTTTCTAAAGATAAATCAGTTGTATTGTAATAAGACATTAAGTTATCAAATAAAATAGGATTGATATTGCTCGTTTCGGAAGGTGGTATATAATGGTAGCTTGTGCCTTCATCCCGAAGTGCTTGTTCTATCAAAACGAATTTGGAATGGTTTTCTGCAGGATTAATTATACCAGCAGAAGTTACGCTGATGAGGGTTTTACAACCTGATGCAAATAACTGCTCTGCTATCAATACTGCAAATGATGAACCTACAGCGCAACCCAAAACTGCAAAGTCAAAATCATTTTGTTTTACGTTGTAAAGTTTGGTATGATAACAAGCCCAGCACTCGTTAATAGTTGCCTGATTTGTCCTTATTAAATAATCCACTAAATCTCCGTCTGGGTCAAGCACACAAACATCAGGCACTTTGCAGTTGTCAATATTCTTTTGACGCCTTGCTTCTCTAAGCAAATTTTCAGGTGTGAAAACTGAAGGTTCGTTATAATTCTTATTGTCCATAATTAATTTCAATGTTTGTCGAATTATGTTTAGTCTCCGTCAGGGTTTGCAGCTAAAACGATAGGGCTTGGCGATGGCAGGGCATTTTATAATTGTCAGCCCGTAACCGCAGCCCAATAGAATTACTAAAGTTGAAAATATGAATAAAAAGTTGAGTAAAGAAATGTCACCCGAACTACCGATGATAGTAGTACAAAAGCCGATGAAATGCAGGTCAGCCCTGCTATTGCCAAACCCCATGTGTGTGCCCTGAATGGTAAACATAGTTCTTAGCAATAAGAAGCCAAAGAGTGCAAGTCTCTTATGTGCGGGATTAATTACCCGAAGCATTAGCAAGTGGCAAGGTGGTTTGGAGTGATCCATGCACTGAAGTAAGCCAGACTGCAAATACCTGTACTGACGAATAGGAACTGCATATGAGGCATAACCAACGGGATGAGTAAGCACATCATTACGAAGTCCAAAATGATTGAAGGTGGTTCTGTAGATGCAGCAGGCATAGGTAGAAGGCTATTTATCTTACCAGGAGAGGTCTCCTTGTTTATTAAAACCAAAGGAGAAGTCAGCAGAGGTCATAGTAGCTGTTGGTAACGAGCCTGTGCCTTTATGGAACAACACGGGAGGTCTCACAAAACAGCGAAGGACTGAACGGATTATCGTTTCCAATTCGGTAAGGAGGCGTGCCAGCCTTATCTTAAAAGAGAAACAGACTGCAACCGGTGAAAAGAGCGGTTGTAATTATGATTTTCCGAACCGCCGTATACGCGACCCGTAAGTACGGTGGTGTGAGAGGCGCACCTCATCGCTTACAAGCGGTGAGGCCGTCTACTCGATTGCGCCCTGATGGTAAATATAGTTCTTAGAAATAAGAAGCCAAAGAGTGTAAGTCTCTTATGTGCGGGATTAATTACCCGAAGCATTAGTAAGCTGCAAGGTGGTGTGGAGTGATCCATGCACTGAAGTAAGCGGGACTGCAAATACCTGTACTGACGAACAGGAACTGCATATGAGGCATAACCATTGGGATGAGTAAGCACATCATTACGAAGTCCTAAATGATTGTAGATGGTTATGTAGATGCAGCAGGCATAGGTAGAAGGCTATTTATCTTACCAGGGGAGGTCTCCTTGTTTATTTAAACCAAAGGAGAAGTCAGCAGAGGTCATAGTAGTTGCAGATACGAGCCGTGCCTTTCAGGAACAAACACGGAGGTCTCACAAAACAGCGAAGGACTGAACGTTAAGTCGTTTCCAATTCAGTAAGGAGGTTCAAATTAAACTTGCCAGCCTTATTTTAAAAGAAGCAGGATGCAACTGGTGTAAAGAGCGGTTGTATTTATACTTAACGAACCGCCGTATACGCGACCCGTACGTACGGTGGTGTGAGAGGCGCACCTCATCGCTTACAAGCGGTGAGGCCGTCTACTCGATTGTGCGTTCGTTCTTTTATGCGATGACAATTATAGGTGTTTATACCATTTGAAGTTTGTCATTCTCTAAACTCTAAAATGTCACCAGGTTGGCAATTTAGTACTTTACAAATGGCTTCAAGTGTATCAAACCTTACACCTTTAGCTTTTCCAGTCTTCAAAATGGATAGGTTTACAGTTGTAAGCCCGACACGCTGGGAAAGTTCATTGAGTGAAACTTTTCGCTTAGCCATCATTACATCTAAATTAATAATAATAGCCATATTATACAAACGCCTCGTTTTCTTTTTTAATAATCAAAGCCTTTGAAACAAATTGTTTAATAGCCCATAGAATTACTGCCAATAAAAAGTACATTGTTTGTGGTTCTTTGAAAACCAAGAGCCTAGTGAAGGACCTTGAGATTAAGTTGACAACACTTGTTAAAGTTGTCCATTGTTCTAAATGAACCTCGTTATAGTTATTGTATACTGTTAATACACTCCCGAATAAAGCAAGTACAATACACGACAATATTACAGTGTCAAATATTTTTAAACTCTCTGTATCAAAGAAACCAGTCTGTTGATATTTTCTAAAAAGCTTTATTAGTAAGGCACTATTAAGCAGAAAAATAGCATTGCTGCCGATTTGCACAACATACCAAACAATAGATACTTGTTCATTTGGAATAACAAAATTCTTTTTGCTTTGTAAAAACGGTATAAACCATCTTATGTGATAAACTAAGGCTAAACACGAAAAAAAGATTGTTCCCCATAAAACTGCTTTAACGAAAATAAGGCTTGAAGATTTCATCTTGCTCATTGAAATATGATTTAAATTGTTAGGGTGCACAAAGATGAATAAAATTTAAACAAAACAACTATTATTTATCGTTTTATTTTAAAGATTATCAATAGTCTTGCAATTACTCTCCTATTCGATGCTTGGTAATTTATAGGAGTTGCTTTAGATTTTATAAGTAGGATGAGCTAGGAAGAAAAGTCCTGGTAGAATGACGCACAACGCGCCGCTTTGCGTCACTCCTCTTTATAATAAAGAATGATTATCAATACTGTTCTTATCGCAATGTCAAATTATTGTGACGCCAATTGTAAGGTAATTTACTTTTAACATGTTTATTGTAAAAAATTTTACATAATATCTTCACTACAACCATGATTTTAGATATTTAATTTTATAGGATAATGAATGGCTATGAAAATATATAAAAAAATGAATGATTTATAAACGATCTTATGGGAAAGCATACATTACCGTTATAATTACCCTTAATATTAAATTTATGGAAAACATATCAGGCTTACAACCTGGCGACCGGGTACTGGTAAGCTTTGAGACAGAGATAATTTGTGTACGTGCTGATGGAACAGTACTTGTCCGCATGGTAGGCGTACCAATAGAACCTCATAACTTAACCCTTATAAATGGGGAGGACGTGCGTGACTCACAATTATAGGGTGTACCCCAAATTGTGAATCTATTTTTGATGTTTTTGCCCCCTTTTATTTGTTTGATGCCACTTTTCTTCTCAATTTTAGGGCTTTTAAATACCTAACCTATAAATGTGAATTATGAAGGCTTTTATTGCAGAGTAAGCGCTTAGACCAGAAACTGATAAGTGCTTGCAAACTAATTTTATTGGGTGAGATGTTATTGGAACTACACTTGTTGGCAGAAGTTTTATTGCTTTACCTTTTGGTCATACTTACTTAGTTCTAGAAAAAGGATTGGGTTTGATGTTCCGATAATGTCCACGATTGCTTGTTTTTTGTTAACCATGTTTTTGTAATACTCTTTAGCTATTGCGTAACCAATAAAGTAACCTAAATCAGATGGCTTATCTTTTACTGAATAACCATTGTACAACCAATTACCAATGCTTTGGTTGCATAGTTCGTTTTTAAATTCAGTCCAAAGTTTATTTTCATTTTTATCTCCATATTCATTGTCTCGCGATTTCCCGGTTATTAATTCAGCAATGAAATCGCAAGAACCTTCTCTTATGGATTGATACAATAAATTACATTGAATAGCAGCAGAATCAGCATGTGGCTTTTGTTGAGTGTGAACACATTCGTGTGCTACCATACCTTTTATCTTCTGAACAATGTCTTCACTTGTAGCAGAGTCCTTTCCACTTGTTGATGTGGTAACTTCTGTTCCAATCAATACAAATTTATTGGATACTGTGCCTCCTGTGTTCTTGATACCGATAGCAAAACAAACTTTAAAAGGTTTGAAATCAGGATAGATTTCTTTGAACCTCTTAAATACGTCTTCAATAACTGGTTCTGCTTTTTTAGCCTCGTAAGTATTTTTACGAACTGATAGATAAAACATAGCATTTTTTGATACAGCATCCACAAATTTTTCAGCAGTCAAATCTCTTACCTGTATAAAATCTAATAATCCGTTTGTTGCTTTGTCTAAATAAAGTTTTTGGAATGAATTAACACTATCTGAAAAGCTTTTGCAGGTATTTAGGTTGTCATATGCACTCCAAAAATGATCAATATCTATTGTCGCTACATTCCTTTTGTTGTAAGGCTCTAAATCTTTCTTTATTTGATTTTTTATTGCAATTTCAGCTTTCGTCAGCCTTTTAATAAGAATAGTTATTCGTCCTGAATCAGGATTTTGCAAGTCATTATAACGTTTGATAGTAAGAGTAAAGCTTCCTGAATTTGCCGGGCTGTATTCAAACTTCTCATAACCCGAAATATCATCCGGATCGTCGCTCTCGTATAACTTTTTATCGTTAGATGCTGTAAGTGTATAATAAACAGCAATGCCTTGTTGCAAAATAGAAAATTGGTAAACGCCCTCTTTTACTAATGGCAGCGTATAAACAAGAGGGGAAGCATTTGTAAGCTTGATGTTTTTGTACTCTTTATTAATGTCAATTTCTTGGTGAGTTTGTGCTCTTACCGAAACCGAAACAAAAAAGTACATAATAATTACTACATTTTTCATTGCTTCTTTTTTTTGCATTTATATTATTTATTAATCTATCCAAATATTTACTTCAACTAAAATGGAGAGAGGAAATTCTGAGCATATTTTAACTATTTCAAAAGAAGTTAGAAGCCCTTTGTTATTTTATGCTTTTTATATTTTCATTTACGTAAAAATCAATATCCTTTGGTTTCAACCGATGAACATCATCTATTAATACAGTAATAAAATCTTTAAATTGAGGATAAGCGTTACGCCTTTTCTCATACTCTTTTATTTTTTTCTCTAATAGGGGAAGCAAAACAAAGTGGAATGAATCTATGTGCATCTTGCGAAGGGCATTGGCCTGCTTGCTATCCTTCATTGCTTCGGCAATCCTTATCTCACCCAATCTCACAAAATGCTCTGTAACACATATTTTCCAGTTGGGTATTCCTTGTGGTTTCATCAGTGTTGCCAATGCAGGCGTATAAAGAGATGAATCCTTATCAATGAGATTATCATATTTATCTAATTGAGGATTGACAAAGGAGTGTATTATTTCATGTACTGTCAAAAACTGAGTAATCCGGGAATTGTCATATCCGAATGCGGTATACTGATTTAAGTAAGGCTTAGGTGCAAGCATCACATTTGTACTCATAATCATACATGCAATTACACCCTTTTGTGTATTTAAAGAAACGCCCATCCCTCTGTAATTATCCTCCCCGGCAGTTAAAGGCATGGTCGGAGTAATAAATATGTAGTAGCCTTTGAACTTCTGCCCATAGTATTTCTCCATAGCTGTATATATGCCACTGTTTATATCTTTTTTTACTTCTGCTAAAGCCCCGTCATAAAACATTTTATTCTGCTCCAAAAATTTGCCAACTTTAGCTTTATTATAGAAAGATAAAAGGCTATCTGTAAGTTCTTTTAGTTCTGAATGAACAAGTAGGTTTTTTTCAGCTGTACCATTGTTTCTAAAGTGATATTGATACAGTTGTCCTTTTTCAGGAAAAGTTTTTTGGTAAAGTAAATAATCAAGAATGGGTAGATTATCACCAAAAATGCTGCGAATGTTCGAAAGAATAAAAGCAATGCGCTGGATTACAGCGCTATCCTTATAGTTTTTAAAATGAGTATAGGAAGCCGTAACCATAGGCTGGTGAGTATAGTCAAAACTTTTGTTGTCGAAAACATACCCTCCGATTGTTTGAACTGCCAGGTGTTCTGCAATAAAATACGTTTCAATATTGGGATGCCAGCCCAACTTAAATTTAGAAGATGATTGCGCTTTTAATTTTGTCGGTGCAAAAAACAATAAAGAAAATAAATATACAAGGCGTACAGTGTCTTTCATTCTATTTCTATTTATGCAATGCTATATTGCAAATACGTGCCCTTAATTAATTAGTTAAAAATTAGCCAGTTATAAATAAAATAGAATTATGTATTGTTCGGTTATATTACACATTGTGTGCGAAAGTGATACAAACATCTTTTTTACATTCTGAAGGCGTTTCAGCTGAAAAGTTTGCAAACTTACCCCTTTTTACTTTTTCGAATGTGTCAGAAAAAAATTTCTGCCTAACGTTGAAGTGTTTATAAAATTGTGGTATTTAAAAAACCTCAGCTTAAATTAACCGCAAAAGCAAAATAGTAATTTTAAGCTGAATGCTAAGTGTCAAGCCACAACTTTATAAACACACGGTTACCAGCAGTATTGGATAACGTATTCCCAAGAATAATTTATTTCAATATACTTATTCTTTTTAGTCCCGTTTTTGTGCAAATAGCCAGTCAAGCAAGCCGGGGGTGTCCTCAACTTTTTTCCATATGTTGTGCCTTTCATCGGCAAATTCTGTATAGCGGGGATGTCCGCCTGCTGCTTTCATTGCTTGTATCATATCCCGTGAGCCGCTTACCTTAACGTTTCTGTCTTTCTTTCCGTGAAAAGCCCATACAGCTACATCTACAATGTTTTTGGCAAGTTTTGGGTTACCTTCGCCTGATGTAGGGATAGCAGCGGCGAACATATCAGGACGGGCACAAATAAAATACCACGTTCCATATCCGCCCAATGAATGACCTGTAACATAAAGCCTTTTTTCATCAATTGCGAATTCCTTCTCTAACGCATTGATGGTTTCAAAAACCAGGGAGTCTTCAACTGGACGATCTGGTAAGTTTCCCCAACTTTTACCAGGAGGGCATTCTGGCACAAAAATAAATGCAGGATATTTCTTTCTATTCTCCTCTTTCGACAATAATTGGGAAGCGGCTGATCCTTGAATTTGTTTAAAATTCTCCCTTCAAAATTCTGCAGCTAAGCATAAAACTAACGGGTACTTCTTTTTAGCGTCGTAGTTCAGGGGTTTCATAAAACGATATCGTAGTGTGTCACCCTTGTTTTCGACAAATGTTCTTGGTTCAAATGGCTTGGCTAACTCGACGGCTTTTTCTATTCCGACACCACGCCACGCCAATACCCAACCTGTCTGCTGCGTCAACATAGCGGCAAGAGTAACAGTAAATACAAGACAGGCCACTGAAAGTATCGCTAATAAGGATTGTAAAGATTTGGGGGAGGCGGCTCCATCAACATTACCTGATTTTAACAACTGTTGCTCGTTAGCGAAATTCAGGATAAAGAGAACTGTGATAACATCGGTAAAAAGGGGTGCCCACATCTGAATTTTTTGATAGACTACTTTCGCTTGAGTATTATGTAACATTACGCTACAAACTTCAGTTGTTACCAGTATGAGCCCCACAGTTAGCAGGAGAACGCCGGCCCTTTTTAGCCACGCGTTCTTTGATGCTTCCGAACAGATGAGACTTGTAGCATAGAGAATAGTAGCGCCTAACGAAATATAGGTGGCAAAAAAATAATAAGGCTCCAATGCCCTATTGTTCTCAAGTACCAAGTAAAAGATGATAAGCTGGCAAATACCAGCGACGGCGACGAATGCGAGTGAGAAAAAGGTAAGCCAATACTGCTTATAATAGTAGTAAGTGAGCATGAACGCTGTAGCTACCATTGATATTATGTTCGCCAACCAAAACCACACAACAAATGAATCAAGGTAGAAGAATTCAACGTCGATCAGGAGAGAAAGTGTGCGCTGGAATAACCAAACAACCATATACAGCCATAAAAAATATTTTCCGAAAAGGTAAAAGTCTTTATTCAATGAGTCCTTTTTATTTTGAATAATGCTGGTAACGATTGCCCGCTTGGCGCAGGGTGGGAAATAGAATTCCTTCTGCCGGGCTTACCGATGCCGGGTTTTGATTTGATGCCGAAGATAAAAACAAGAAGCTCAACAATGAACTTCCCGCCGGAACAAAAGCTACAGTGATGAACTACAGCTTAAAGAACATCTTACTTCCGCCCACCTTGCGCCAAACGGTTTGTGTGTGCCCTGAATGGTAAATATAGTTCTTAGCAATAAGAAAGCCAAAGAGTGAAAGTCTCTTATGCGCGGGATTAGTTACCCGAAGTATTAGCAAGTGGCAAGGTGGTTTGGAGTGATCCATGCACTGAAGTAAGCCAGACTGCAAATACCTGTACTGACGAACAGGAACTGCATATGAGGCATAACCAACGGGATGAGTAAGCACATCATTACGAAGTCCAGAATTATTGTAGATGGTTATGTAGATGCAGCAGGCATAGGTAGAAGGCTATTTATCTTACCGGGGGAGGTCTCCTTGTTTGTTTAAACTGTAAGGAGAAGTCAGCAGAGGTCATAGTAGTTGTTAGTAACGAGCCTGTACCTTTTATGGAACAACACGGGAGGTCTCACAGAACAACGAAGGACCAAACATTAAGTTGTTCCAAATGCTGTAAGGAGGCGTGCCAGCCTTACGTCAAGGGGAACAGGGGAAACAAGAAAAGTAAAGAGATGATTGAACAGGTAATTAACCGAAGAAACATGCACTTAGCGTACCGGCAAGTCGTGCGGAACAAAGGCTCTACAGGTGTAGACGGTATGCGGGTAAACGAACTAAAGCAACACATCCAAAAGGATAGGGAAGCGATAGTTTTAAGCATCATCAATGGTGGTTATCTGCCTCAACCCATCTTAGGGGTAAACATTGCTAAAGGCAACGGTAAAACCCGTCTGCCTGGTATTCCAACAGTAACAGAGAGATGGCTGCAGCAAGCAGTTGCTCAAACCATCACACCGTTATTTGAGTATGAGTTTAAGGATCGCAGCTACGGTTTCAGAGCCAACAAAAACGCACACCAGTGCATACAACAATCTCAGCAGTACGTCAACGAAGGTTACCAACACATCGTTGATATAGACCTTAAAAGCTTCTTCGATGAAGTAGACCATCGTCTACTGTTACAGTTGTTGTATGGCAAGGTAAAATGCCGCGTTACACTACGCCTCATACGCAAATGGTTAAGAGCGCCGATAATGATTAACGGCAAGCTTGCCAAACGCAGAAAAGGCGTACCACAAGGCAGCCCGCTAAGTCCCCTATTGTCTAACATCATGTTGCATGAGTTGGATAAAGAGCTGGAAAAGCAGGGGTTGAAGTATGTACGCTATGCAGATGACTTTAGCATTTATTGCAAGAGCAATCATGCAGCACGAAAGACAGGCAACAAGGTGTTTCTTTTCTTAAAGAATAAACTAAAGCTGCCCATCAATCGTGAGAAAAGCGGCATACGCAAACCTGTTCAGTTCGAAATTCTGGGTCATAAATATGTGCCTACATACGAGAAAGGGGCAATGGGTAAATACCAACTGGTGGTAAGCGAAAAGAGTTGGAACAAGCTAAAACAAAACCTCAAGACCATCACCCGTAAAACAACTCCATCAAGTGTAGCCGAACGCATTACCAAACTAAAAGAGGTCGGCAGAGGATGGCTTAATTACTTCCGTATGGCAAGTATAACAGGCAAACTGCGAGACCTTGATAGCTGGGTTCGCAACAGGCTGCGATATTGTATATGGCACAACTGGAAGAAACCTGAACGACGAAGGAAAAACCTGATACGTTTAGGCGTAGATCAACAGCATGCCTATGGCTGGAGCAGGACAAGAATGGGAGGATGGTCAGTAGCACAAAGTCCTATACTGTTAACGACTATTACACTGGAAAGACTAAAGAAAAGAGGTTACGAACCGATGCTCGATTATTACTCCAAAGTATCTCCGCAACTTAATGAACCGCTGTATACGAGACCCGTACGTACAGTGGTGTGAGAGGCGCACCTCATCGCTTACAAGCGGTGAGGCCGTCTACTCGATTATGTGCTGTTCTTAGTTCCATCTTATCCAGTTGCCGTGTCCATTTGTTTCAGCTATAAGAATTTCTGTCTTTTGCTTGTCTTTGTATTCAGTCAGTTCAATAACTATTTCTTTCGACTTGTATCGCTCTAATAAAATTTCAATTCCCTCTACTGATAAAAAGTAAAAGTCTCTGTCTTGCCCAGTCCTTTCAAGCATCGAATAGAATGCTTCCTTTTGTTCTTGCGGAAATTGATAGAGGACGTGCGTTGCGTAGATGATTAGATTTTGAACTTTATCTACTTTCGAAATCTCTGTTTCAAAATCTGCAATCGTTTCAGCTTGAATAAATTTAATTTCCGTCAGTTCATCTAATTTCAACGCTTCTTCTATTGCAATAAACCGTTCAAGCTGGTCTGTCCATATCAACGCCTTCAACCATAATATTTCATCTTTATTCGTTGGGTCAATTATATTTTGGTCTATCCCTATTTTTGAAATGCTATGAGTTATTGGATGAATGGTTGGCATATATGACTTTAAAATATTGCTTTTCACAATTACATTGCTTTCACCATATAGTTTTTGGTCGTTATACCAGTATTCATATTTGTCAAAGTTCAGTGTCAGTCCGGCACTCGTCCCAATGTCAATGATTGTTGTTGGTCTCTTTTCTTCAGCAATAATTTTCGAAAAAATGGGCATCAGGTAAGAACAACGATTGATTACGTTTGTTTGAACTATCCTGGTGGAAATCAGCGACATTATCTCATTTTTGTTTTCAATGCAGAATGATTTAAATAGAGAAAAGGGGATTTCAGCTACCTGATTTTTTTGGATTGAAGGGTAGTATTTTGCCAATTCTATTTCTTGGTTTTTTAACAGCAAGTAATGCACCGAAGCTAAAAAAATGTTTGGAATTGGTTGTCCTGCTCTTGTATTTGAAGCGATTTTCAGCAACTCTTCCTCATTTGCCATTTGATAGCTAAGCTTATAGTAGAGCTCCGAATTTCCTTTGCATTCAGAATCTGCAAAAGCTATAAATCGGTCTTTAATTTTTCCTAATTCCATTTAAATTTTATTGATTGCCGTCTCACCGTTATAGCACATAACGTTAAGGCTTGGCAATGGGCTGGCATTTTATAATTGTCAGCCCGTAACCAAAGCTGAATATTGTTACTAAAGATGAAGATAACAACTAAAGCTTAATTTATAATGTCCCGCTGGAACTATTGCTGATATTGATTTGTAGCCGATTGTATTCCGTCTGCCAGCCTATTGCCAAACCTGCTGTTGAACAGCATCTGCTGCCACCCCGCTTTTGCAAGATCAGGCATTATGGCTACCTGGGCAATTACAAACGAAAGCAGCGGGTAAACGAGATGTTGCAGCAGATGGAACTACCGCAGCATGCACAGCAG
>JAABUK010001323.1_pt1 | contig 47748 bp, 33 predicted proteins | sample 5559141 | NCBI WGS metagenome assembly JAABUK01 (sample SAMN10711869, study PRJNA513367) | rock metagenome | isolation source: Antarctica rocks | place: Antarctica: Victoria Land, Pudding Butte nord | collected 2016-01-03 | reverse complement strand
CGCCCATCGCGCTGCTGGCCGTGGACGAGGCGCACTGCATCTCGGAATGGGGCCACAACTTCCGCCCCGACTACCTCAAGCTCGCCCGCATCGCCCAGGATTTGAAGATTCCGCGCCTGCTCGCCTTGACCGCAACCGCCACGCCTCAAGTCGCCGATTCCATCTGCCAAGCCTTCGAGATTCCAGCCGCAGCCGCCATCAACACCGGCTCCTACCGCCCCAACCTGAAGCTGTGCCTGACCCCGGTCCCCGCCTCCAAACGGCGCCCCCTGCTGCTCAAGAGGCTGCAGTCGCGGCCTCGCGGCACCACGATCATCTACACCACGCTGCAGCGCACAGCCGAGGAAATCGCCGAGTTCCTGGCCCTCCACCAGCTGCCGGCTCGCGCCTACCACGCCGGCATGGAACCCGAAGTGCGCTCGCAAACTCAAGAGTGGTGGATGCAGGGCACGGACAGGATCGTGGTGGCGACGATCGCCTTCGGCATGGGCATCGACAAGGCTGATGTGCGGGCGGTTTACCACTTCAACTTGCCCAAGGGCCTGGAGAGTTACGCCCAGGAAATCGGGCGTGCGGGCCGCGATGGGCTGCCTTCGACTGTCGAGATGCTGGCGGCTCGGGAGGACGTGCCCGCGCTGGAAAACTTCGTCTTCGGCGACACTCCGACGCGCGAATCGCTGTCGGCCCTTGTTGGGCAAGTACTTGGGGGCGCAGAGGAGTTTTCGTTCGCCGAGCGCGAGTGGAGCATCCGCTTCGACATCCGGGCGCTGGTCTTGAAGACCGCGCTGACTTACCTTGAGCTGGATGGCGTGCTTCGTCAGGGCACGCCGTTCTACGCGGGCTACGAGATGGCGCCGCGCACCGGCTGGGAGGACGCTTACAAGGTGTTCGGGCCAAAGGGCGCGGACTTCATGCGGCGTCTGGTGAAGGCATCCAGGGCCGGGCGGACGTGGTGGAAGCTGGATTCGGAGGCCGCTCAGCTGGATTTAAAATGCGGGCGCGACAACATCGTGCGTGCCATGGAGCTGCTCGAAGAGCGCGGCGTGGCCCGCGTGCGCGCCGCCGATTTGAGGCAGCGGTTCCATTTGCTGCGGCCCGAAGCCGAGGCTCAAGTACTTGTGGACTCGCTGCTGGCGCGGTTCGCGCGGCGCGAGGAGGTCGAGGTGCGGCGCATCGCGGACGTGCTGGATCTGGTGCAGCGCGAGGGCTGCCAGACCAACGCCCTGAACGCCTACTTCGGGCAGCAGCGAGCCGAGCCGTGCGGCCACTGCTCGTTCTGCGCCACGGGCCGCGCGGCCATCGTGGGGCCCGAGCAGGCGCGGGCGCCCATCGAGCGCGAGCTGGAGGCGTCCTCGCTGCAGACCTTGAGAGACGAAAATCCGCAGGCTCTTGGCACGGCGCGGCAGTGCGCGCGGTTCCTGTGCGGGCTGAGCTCGCCGGCCTTGAGCCAGGCCAAGCTGGGCAAGCACGAGCTGTGGGCGAGGCTCGAGGCCTGGCGCTTCGCCGAGGTGCTCGATTGGTGCGAGCGGAATCTTTAGCCAGCAAAACCACAGGAATCAAAGGAGCTTGAAGAGGCGCTGCAAGTACTTGCAGCCACCAGCTTGCTGCATCAAATAGTTGGGGCGAGTTGAAGTGCCGCACTTGTCAGGTGCGTCAAGGCGAAGGGCCTGAACGCTTGAGCCGTTGTCGTTCAGCGGTGCCTCTTGGCGCGGGAGGCTTCGAAGGCGGCTCCGATTGGCGGGCCGATGAGCGTCCAGAAGAGCAGGCTGAGCGCGGGCAGGCGAGCCAGGCCGCTCTTGCCCACTTCCTCGGCCCGATCCAGAGCCTCGCCCGCAGTCGCGCGCGCGACCTGGCCGCCGCGACCTGCGCGCACGCCGTCCACGGCGTCGCCGCCGCGGTCGAGCAGGGCGCCGCGCTCGCGGAAGGCGGTCGTGGTCGCCTCCTCGGTGACGTGGTCGATGATCGTGCTGCCGTAGAACGGGATGACAACCGAGCACACCAGCCCGCTCCAGCCCACCGACATCGCGGCGGCCACCACCGCGCGCGTGCCCCGCCCGGCCTTGAGGTCGAGGCCGCACAGCACGCCGATCAAGGCGGCCCCAACGAAGCACGCCAGCACCGACCCGCCCATCAAGAGGACAGCCGAGGCCGGCGGCGCGCCCAGCCCGAAGCGCGCGTGCAGCGCGTTGAGCAGAGGCATCGCGGCCAGCAGCACGATGAGGCCGAAGGCGGCCTGGCGCACAACGGCCACGGTGAGCTGAGCGGTAAGCTGAGCCGCAGAATTTCGCATGGCCCCAGGCGCGGGCGGGTTGCGTGCCTCGACGCCACAAGCTACTTGCCGCGCCTTGATGTTGCGCCTTGATCTTGCGCCTTGATCTTGCGCCTTGATCTTGCGCCTTGATCTTGCGCCTTGAGCTCAGCTTGGAGCTGAGTACCAATCTTGGCGGCGCAGCGGCAAGGCCAGGCTGCCGTCGTCGTGCGGCTTGGCCAGCAGCGTCTGGAAAACCGAGATGCGGTTGGTCGCGAAGCCGTAGGCCGAGCTCGCCATATACAAGCGCCACACGCGAAACGCCGCCTCGTCCACGACTTGCAGGGCCGCCTCGCGGTTGGCCTCCAGGTTGGCAACCCAGGCGCGCAAGGTCAGCACGTAATGCTGCCGCAGCGACTCGACATCGCGCACCTCCCAGCCTTCCTCCTCGGCTCGCTGCAGCGTCAGGTTAATCGCCACCGTCTCGCCGTCCGGGAAGACATACGAGTCAATAAACGAGCCCGGCGGCATCGTGCGCAGCTTGGCGTTGAGCGCGATGCCGTGGTTCAAAAACACGCCTCCGGGCTTGAGGTGCCCCAGCGCGCGCTCGAAATACTCGGGCAGCAGCGCGGCCCCGACGTGCTCGAACATCCCGATGCTTGAGAGAGCGTCGAACTCCTGGCGCGGCTCAGCCTCGCGGTAATCGCGCAGCTGAACCCGGCAGCGATCCTGAAGATTGGCCTCGCGAATGCGCCGGTTCGCCTCCTCAACTTGAGGCTCCGAGAGCGTGATGCCGGTGGCGTGGGCGCCGAAGTACTTGGCGGCGTGGATGATCAGGGCGCCCCAGCCGCAGCCCAGGTCGAGCAGCTTGTGGCCGGGCTGGAGCCTCAGCTTGCGGCAGATCAGGTCGAGCTTGGCGAACTGAGCCTCATCGAGCGAATCTTGAGGCGAGGCGAAGTAGGCGCACGAGTAGACCATCTGCGCGCCGAGCCACAGCTTGTAGAACTCGTTGGATGCGTTGTAGTGATAGGCCACGGCGTCTTTGTCGCGTGCGATGGAGTGGCGCGACCCCTTCAGCCTGGCGGGTTGGCGCGGCTGCAGCGGAGAGTTCTGGCGCGGCAGGCGCAGCACGAGGGCGGCTGCCCCGAGCTTGCGAGTGAGGCTGAGCCGGTTGAGCTCAAGAGACTCGGCGAGCTTGAGCACGGCTTCGATGTCGCCTTCGATGTCGAACTCACCGCGCAGGAAGCCTTCGCCCAGCCCTTTTTCGCTGCCCGAGGCGAAGATGGTGCGCAGCGCGCCGGGGAAGTGCAGCGCGACGGTGGCGAGGCGCGGCGAATCATCGGGCCACAGCGTGCCGTCCCACAGGCGGATTGAAACTTCTGTGGCCAGATGGCGTGGAACGAAGCGATCAAGTATTTGCAGCGTGAGTTGGCGCGCTTGGTCGTTTTGTTGAATAAGCATGAGTAACGTTGAGTGTGATGTGTTTGCAGCGGAGGACGCCATGAAGTACTTGATCGTGATCGAAGAGACGCCCGCGGGGTTCGCGGCTTACTCGCCGGACTTGCTGGGCTGCGTGGCATCGGGCCGCACGCGCGAGGAAGTCGAGCGCGCGATGCAGGCCGAGATCGAGTTCTACTCCAAGAGCGTGGAGCTGGCGGGCAAGGCGCTCAAGCGCCCGCGCAGCTGGGCCTCGTGGGTTCTGGTGCCGGCCTGAGACGAAGGCAAGCGAGCCGCCCGAGACAGAATAAAAGCCACTGCAAGTACTTGCGGCGGCTTTTTTGTGTTTGGGCGAGATTGAACTGCGGGCATGAAAGTCCGCGACGTGCTCAGGATGGTGCAGGATGATGGCTGGTGGGTAGCGCAAGTACTTGCAGCTACTCGTCGCATGATGCGCATCGGAAGCAGAAAGCACAAGAGGCACGCGATGCGTTCGCGTGCCTCTGCCTCTTCATGAGAGACGCAGCAAGTACTCGTTTCCAAGTGCTTGCAGCCTGGTTCTACTGCGGGTTGGCAGTCGGTGCAACGGGCGCTGGAGCGGCGGGCGGCGCGGGAACCGCAGGCACTTGATTGGGCTTGGTGGGCACACCAAAGATGGACTCGTTGCGGTTGTAGATCTCGATGAGATTGAGCAGGTTGACTTTGCCTGTCCCCTCCGCGTTCTTGGCGGCTTGCTGCAAGCGGAACAGCCCGACCTCGTTGCCATCGACCTGGCGAATGATGGTGGCAAACTCTCTTAACTGCCGCTCATCCACTTCGGACTTTTGCAACGGGTTTTGCAGTCGCTCGATAATGCGCCTCACCGAAGGGGCGCCGATGTTAACCAGTGCCTGAACCGTTGGCCTGCCCATCAGCGAGTTTAGTGACAGGCTCACGTCGAAGAACGTCTCCGACACATTGTCCAAGAGGAAATCGATGGCTTCAGTGGCTTTGTACTCGCCGAGCAAGCGAATGCTGCTGGTCAGGGCCATGTGCGCCGTCAGGCTCTTCGGCTTCTGCCGCTCCTCAGGCTTCATCTGCTCCTGGGCGAAGCTCAGGAGCTTGATGATATTTTCGCTACGCGTCTTGGACATCCCAGCCAGATCGAGCGGAGGAGCGGGCATAACCGCGTTTTTTAACGGCGCAACGGGCGCCTGTGCCGCAACTGGCACTGCTGAAATTGCGACTGCCAGCGCGAGCGCAACTGCTGTTTGCTTCAGGAAGGGCATACCATCTCCTACGGCGTGGTTACTGGCGGTGTGGTGACGGGGATTGAACCGGGTGCCACATCGTCCTGCTCTGTCTCCGCAGCGTCGCCACGAAGCCGCTGCCACGGAGTGGCTGCACCTTGTGGAGCTTTGACCAGATAGTGGCGCGCGTGCCAAGCGTACTTGTTAGCACAGCGCGAGCCGGAAACACCAGTACCTGCCGGACGGTTGCCGTTGAAGTCCACTCGGACGAACTCACGGAAGCTGGCCTTGATTACTATCTGTGTCGCTGTAGTCGGCAGCGCCATCAGTTTGCGAAACCCTGGGGCATCGTATGAGTACAGGTGGCCTATGGCGGTTACGGCGTCGCTCTCGTCAGTCTCAGTTCCATTCTGCTCGAGAGGATCGTCGTTTGCGCCTTCATCCTGCAACGGGAACTGTTGTCCAAAGGGGGGAAGGTTCTCCAGGTTGAACGCGGCGTTGGTGTTTGACCGTGCCCACACGTCGCTTTCAGCTTGTCGAGACACGTCGAATCTAACGATCCGAGAGTAGTTCTGGATGCCAGCAGGCAGAACCGTATACTGCAACAGGATGCCATTTCCTGTGTAGGAGTCGCCATTGGGCAAAACCGTGGTTATAGGCAGCAAGCCTGTTCCGTCAAGGAGTGTCAGTAGGTCTGATGGTGGATTGGCTATGTCCTGGTACTTGTTCAGGATGTCCAAGGCGGGCAGCCTGTCGTGCTCAACAGCCGTTTGCTGTGCCCAAACGCCAGTCGCCTTCACCGTGTCCGTCTTACCCTTGTAGTCCAACTGTATGGCGATGTCCTGCGTCGTTTGGCTCACAGCAGTGGCCTCAACCCAGATGCGCTTGGGCAAGTCGCCCAGGGCGAACTCAGCCGCGCCATTAGCATTGAGAGGCACAAGCGTTCCCTTGGTTGGCTGTTGCCACAACCGAGCCTGGCCGCTCAGGATGCGCACCGAGAGCGTATCGGTCGCTGGCCCGGCAGGACGAGTGATATCCAGCGCCATTAGGTCAACTTCGTTGCGCCCGCCAGCCGTCCCGACAACGTTGTCGATCACGCCATCGCCGTCCGTGTCGTTGAGGTTGGCCACAGTGAAGGCACCGACTGTTTCCTCATCATCTTCGGATACCGCCGAGCTGTTCAAGCCGCTGGAGATAATGAGGTTGACTTCCTGCACGCGCCCGCCGCCGTCGTAGGCGAACAAGGTCATGCCGTCCAAGTCGCCGTCACCGCTGTAAATGGTGTTGGTGTAGGCGATGTTGATTCGATAGACCTGGCCTGCCTTGAAGGTGTAGTCAAGGGTATGCAGCGACTCAGCGAGGCTGGGGCCATGCTGCCCTTTGCCCGCGTTCTGCACGTTGGTGATCACGTTGTCGATGTCGATGGTCACGCCGTCATCCGAGAGCACAGCCAGCTTGGTGGTGTTCGAGGCCGGGATGAAGAAGCCCTGGAAGTTCTGTTGCTCTTCTTTGGTGCTCTTGTAGATAGTGCGCTCGCCGTCGGCCTGTGCCTGCGCGATCTGCCTCATGCGCGCGTCGCCTTCTGTGCCCACGTTGTAGAACGAGTCGCCCAACGGCAACGCCCAGGCTTGAGTCGCGGCGAACAGGCTGCCCGCCATCATCAGGCCCAGCGGCAAGCACTTGCGTCTGTGGTTCATGATTCCTCCTTGCGATCTGCTACTTGGTGGCTTGCGCCTTGGCTTGCTGCTCGGCCAGCTTCTGCTGGTACTCGGGGATGTACTTCTTCATGGCCGAGATGCTGGGGTCGCGCACCACTTCCAGGTAAGCAATCGCGCGCTCGTAATCGCCGCGCTCCGCGTAGATGCGGGCCAGGCCCCAACGCGCCGCGTCCGCCGAGTTGCGCGAGGATGCCACGCTCGTCAAGTACTTGAGGGCCGCGATGTGACGCTCCACTTCGCCTCCCTCGCGGTAGTCCACAATCACGTCCTCCACAATCCGTGGCCGCCCCAGCTGCTCCCAGCCCTCGATTGGTGCCGCTTGCAGAAATGGAAGCTGGAACCCCTCGCGGATGCGCGCGCTCGCCCAGCGATCCTTGGCCTCGAAGGACGCTCTGAACGCTGCGTTCTCCGCCACCAACATCGCTCGCCTCTGCGCCGCTTCACGCGCCTCCGCTGTCTTGGCCCGTTCAGCCTCGTCCAGAAGCCCGCGCGCGATCAGCAGGTGCTCCGCGATGTTCTTGTAGAGCGCCTTGCCTTCGAGCTTGCGCTTGGACTGCTCCCCGAGCCAGCCCTGAAGGTCGTTGGCGGTGTAAACAGGCGCCGCCACTTCCTCGCCCGCCCTTTCCTTGAGGTAGGCGAACAGCACTCGCTGCGTCTCCTCAGCCGGAGCTATCCACGTCACGGGCGGCGCGGGAATTACCGGCGGCACGTCCGCCAGCACTGCAGTCGCGACGCTGGACAGCGCAGACACACCCAGCAGGATCAAACGAATGTTTTTCATCTCTCACCTCGCAAGCCGAATTCATTCTAACTGTCGCGCGAAAAAAAATGTCAAGTAGCTGCCGCTATAAATTTCGCGGCGCAACCCGCGCCCCTCAACTTCGTCTCGCCCGCCGCTTGCTATAATTCCAACGTCTCCAAGTACTTGTATGCGACCTCAGCCCCAGCGCCCGGCCAAGACGAGCCGCCACGCCAAAGCCTCCGGCTCTTCGTGGTGGCTGCTGCTCGTGTGCGCCCTGCTGCTGGCCGCGCCAACCCACGCCGCGCCGCTCTCGCTGGCCCACACGCGCCAGTCCAGCGCCCAGGTCGAAGCCGTCTTCGCGATGCTGCAGGCTGCGGACGCCTCCGACTCGCACGAATCTCGGGCGGCCCTGCAAGTACTTTGCGCGCGCGCCGGGCTCGATGAGCTTGCCACGGCGCGCCTGCTCTCGTCTTACGAACGCTGGGCGCACGCGCAGCAGGCCGCAAGTACTTGCAGCGATCTGCTGAGCACAAGTGCTTGCGCGCCCCGGCTCGATGGCTCGCGCACGCTGCTGGTGACGGCCCGCCTCAAGAGCGAGGCGCCCATCCGCACCCACGCCCGCATCCGCCTCTTCCTCGAATAATCCCGGCTTCCGCGAGGCTTAGCTAAGCCCTCGCGGGTTTTCGCGCGCCTGCTGCGTTCCACGTCGCATCCCATTGACCCTGATTAGCCGTGTTGACGGTGCATTATGCTGGATTTCAAGAACCTGTTCGCCAAGAAGCAAGACCCCAACGCGCCCATCTCGCAGGCTCCCAACACGGGAATCGCGGGCGCTGTCTCCAAGCTGTTCGACAAGAACGAGAAGGAAGTCGCCAAGCTGCGCCCCACCGTCGAGCGCATCCGCGCCCTGGGCGAGGAGCTCACGGAGCTCTCCGATGACGAGGTGAAGGCCCGCTCGAAGGCCCTGCGCGAGCGGTTCCAGGCTGATGTCACGGCGCTGCTGGGCAAGCTGCGCGACTCCAAAACCGGCGAGCCCTTCGAGTGGGCTGATCTGGACGACCAGCTCAGTTGGAGCGACGAATACGCCAAGTCCCGCGTCCAGGCCGAGAAGGACGTGCTCAACGAGCTGCTGCCCGAAGCCTTCGCCCTGGTACGCGAGGCCGGCACCCGCACCATCGGCCTGCGCCACTACGACGTGCAGATGATCGGCGGCGCCGTCCTGCACTCGGGGCGCATCGGCGAAATGAAGACCGGCGAGGGCAAGACCCTGGTCGCCACGCTGCCGGTTTACCTGAACGCTTTGTCAGGGCGCGGCGTGCATCTGATCACGGTCAACGACTACCTGGCCGAGCGCGACGCCAACTGGATGCGGCCCATCTACGAGTTTCTGGGGCTTTCTGTGGCCTTCTTGTTCAACGACATGGAGCCCGAGGCGCGCCAGGCGGCCTATCAGTGCGATGTTTTGTACGCGACCAACTCGGAGGTCGGCTTCGACTACCTGCGCGACAACATGGCGCGCTCGCCCGAGGACATGGTGCAGCGGCCCCTGAACTTCGCGGTCGTCGATGAGGTGGACAACATCTTGATCGACGAGGCGCGCACGCCGCTCATCATCTCGGCTCCGGTGCCCAAGACCGACCGCGCCCTGCGCCGCCAGGCCATGGCCAAGACCTGCGACAAGCTCGCGCGCCAGCTGGTGCCCGGCGTCACGGATCACGAAATCGACGCCCTGCTGGACGCGCACTCCAACAAAGGCCGCGTTTCGATCGACGGCCTGATGGACGACATCATCGCGCGCGGCGCCTTCACCGATGCGACCTCCTACTTGGTGGACGCCTACCTGCTGGCCGAGAAAAGCGACTCCATCGAGAACGCCGGGCACCTGCTCGACGCCTCCGATGAGCTGCTCGCGAGCGGTTTGATCGACGAATCCGGCGCGCAAGTACTTGTGGCGGCGGCTGTTGCGGCGGCGCATCCCGAGCGGCTCAAGCAGTCGTGGACGGCTGAGGTGCAGCGTCTGGCCGCGCCGTTTTCGCACGCCTGGCTGGTCGCTCAGGCCGCGCACTTCGACCTGGAGACCGTGGGCAAGGAGCTTTCGGTTCCCGCCGAGACGCGCGCCGGCTTCCCCGAGCAGTTCGGTGCTGAGCCCAACACGCGCGACAACGCGGCCCGCGTCATCGCCGACGAAGCCGTGCGCCGCGGCCTGCTTGACAACAGCGAGGCCCTGCGCCTGGCCCTGCTCGAAAAAGACGGCGAGGCGGGGCAAGTACTTGCGGCTCTCCTGGAGTCGCCGGGCGCGCTCAACGAAGCCGACATCGCGCTGGCCGAGGCGCTGCCTCCCAGCGACAACCCTTCGCCTGACGAGGTGCGGGCGCTCATCGCCTCGCTCGAAGAGATCGCGCTGCGTGGCCTGCTGGCCTTTGAGTCCACCGAGAAGCTGTGGGCCACCGTCAAGCTGCCGCAGGGCCCCGAGGGCTTGCGCAAGCTGATCACCAGGTGCATCGTCGAGCATCCCGGCCACAACGCGCGCACCATCTCGGGCCTGGTGCAGAGCTATGAAGCCGAGCGCGCCGGCTTCCTGAAGCAGCACGCCGACATCCTGCGCGGCAAGCTCGCCGGCTTCGAGGCGGTCGGCGCCAAGGCCCAGACCGGCGAGAACGTGGAGCCGCTGCGTCGCTTGCTGCAAAGCGAAATCACCAGGAGCGGGGCCTACGCGCAGGCCATGAAGTCGGCGCGCGAGTGGAAGCGCGACAACGAGCGCCAGGCCGCGCGCCTGGGCGACGACCTGGCCTCCGAGATGAGCCAGTGGGTCGAGACGCCGCCCAACGCGCGCCAGGTACTTGCTCAGATCATCCTCGAAGGCGGCACCGCCGAAGCCGTGCGCGAGCGCATCCTCGAAGCCGTGCGCGACCTGCCGGGCGAGAACACCGAGCTGCCTGCCCTCATCACCGACGCCGCCAGCAAGCTGCAGGAGTGGCGCGACGAGTCCTCGCCCAGGCTCATCGAAAAAATCAACGCCCAGGTGCCGCTGCCCGCAGAAGCGCAGACTTCGATACTGCAGGCTATCGACACCGGCGCTGAAGCCGAGAGCTTCGAGGCCTTCATCGGCGCGCTGCTGCTGTCGTCGCCTGCGGTGGCGCACTTGTCGGAGGCGGTCGAGGAGTTCGGGGCGAGCTGGGCTCAGTTCAAGGAGCAGCAGAGCCAGGCGCTCGTCGATGGCATCGCGGGCACGCTGGAAGTCTCGGCTGACGCCTCAGATGGCCTCAGTGAGCTGCTGGGCAACCCGATCGCGGGCAAGCTGGACGCGGCTGTGTTCGGGCAGCTGTCGAGCGATGTCGTCTCGCGCCACCTGGAGCCGCTCTTAACCGAAGGCAACGCGCCTGCGTTCGCCGAGGAGATCAAGCGGCGCATCCCGCTCGCCAAGGACGTGCAGAACAAGCTGAAGGCGGGCGAGTTCGTGGGGCGCTCGGGCGACGCGCTGCGGCGCGCGATCATCCGGCTCGTCGAGCGTTCGCTTGAGGTGATGCCGTTCGAGGACTACAAGCGCGTCATCCGCAACCTGGGCTGGCTCGTCGAAAAAGACGAGAAGCGTCGCCAGGGCGCGCTGACCGACATGGGCACCCTGGTCGCCGAGCGCGAAGCGGGCTCGAACGCCTTCACCGACCCCGAGAACTTCTTGGATACCCTCATCGCGAGCGAGATTCTGACCGATGAAGAAGCCGCCGTCGCGCAGCGCGCGCAGACCGAAGCGGGCGACTCGACCATCACGCAGAGCATCGACCGCGTGCTGAGGCTGCCCGCCGAGCGCAGGCGCCGCTTAGCTGAGGCCAAGCTGCAGGAAGTGCAGAGCGTGCTTGACCAGGCGGTGCGGGCGCACGCTCTGTTCCAGCGCGCGGTGCACTACCTGATCGACCTCAACCCCGAGACCAACAAGCGCGAAATCGTGATCGTGGACGAGTTCACGGGCCGCAAGATGCCGGGCCGCCGCTTCAGCGAGGGCTTGCACGAAGCGTTGGAGGCCAAAGAGGGCCTTGAAGTCCAGCTCGAATCGCAGACGGTGGCGACCATCACGATCCAGAACTACTTCAGGCTGTACAACAAGCTTGGAGGCATGACCGGCACCGCCAAGACTGAGGAGCAGGAGTTCGCCAAGACCTACGGCATGGAAGTGCTGTCGATCCCGACCAACCGCAACGTGTCGCGCAAGGACTTCCCGGACATCGTGTACAAAACGAAGGAGGCCAAGTCGCGCGCCGTCACCTTCGAGATTCTGGAGCAGCATTGCATTGACAGGCCCGTGCTGGTTGGCACACGAAGCGTTGAAGTCTCGGAGCGCATGAGCGAGCGGCTCAAGCCGCAGGCTCTGCAGGGGCTGGTGCTGTCGCACCTGGCCAAGATGAAAATCTGGGAGTCCAAGGAGCTGAGCGCCGAGCAGAAGGAGCAGTACTTGGAGGCGCTGCGCGTGCCTCTGGTGCCGCCGCCGGTCGAGGACGCGGCTGAGCTGAAGAAGCAGGGCAAGCGAGCCGAGCCGCTGCCCTTCAACCAGCTCAAGCAGGTCATCAAGGCGTGCGGCATCGAGCCGGACGCGGCTTCCGAAGCGAACGTGGACGCGCTGCTGGCGCTGTTCTCGATCCAGAACCCCAACCGCGAGCGGCTGATGCTGTCCCTCAAAAACGGCATCCCGCACTCGGTCTTGAACGCCAAGAACCACCGCAACGAGGCGCGCATCATCGCCGAGGCCGCGCGGCCCGGAGGCGTCACCATCGCCACCAACATGGCCGGGCGCGGCGTCGATATTCTGCTCGGCGGCTCGCTGGACGTGGAAAGTCGCTGGCGCGTGATGTCGCTGCAGACCTTAGCTCGGCACCTCGAAGGGCAGCCGCTGCACGTCCGCTCGCGCAACTCGGAATCGACCGAGAAGTTCGTGCGCCGCCTGCAGCCCGACGCTCTGCAGCAGCTCGCCTGGGCCACCGCTGTGGGCGAAAAGATCGAGGAGCTGGAGAAGGGCGCTGTCTTGTTTGGTCAGGGCGCCAAGGAGATGCGCGACACGCTGGGGCAGGACGTGACGACTGCGGACCTGCGCCAGAAGGTCAAGAGCCGCGCGCGCCGCCTCAAGGTCGAGGCCCGCCTGCCGCTGGACTTGAGCCCGGACGCGCCCGAGGTGCTGGACGCGCTGCGGCGGCGCATGGTGGCGCTGGGCTACGCCGAGCAGAGCGACGAGGCGCTGGCTCAAGTACTTGCCACAGGCGTCCCGGCTCAGGCTGCGGGGCGCGATCCCGGCGAGACGATCTTGCTCAACGCGCTGTCGCAGCCGGTCGCGATTGCCTTCGAGGGCGCGCAGGCGCTGCTGCAAGTACTTGCCGAGGCGCGCGACCTGGACCGCGAACTGTTAGAGGCGGCTGGGGAAACCGTGGACGAAACCGTGCTGGCCCAGAAGCTCGGCGTGGTGAGCGAGGAGTGGTGCGAGGCGCGGCTCAAGGAGCTGCGGGTCTCGGATGCCTCCAGCGCGCAGACCGCGCTCGGGAACCTGAAGGCGGAGGTGGCCGAGATCGGCGAGCTGCAGATCGTGGGTGATCTGGGCGAGCGGTATCTGGGGCCGGGCTGGCTGCGCGAGCGGCTCAACGGCTGGGGCATCGTCTCGAACGCGCGGGCCTTCGATGCCTCGGATGAGCAGGCTCAAGTACTTGGCGACAACGCCATCGTGCACTACACGCTGCACCGCGACCGCCTGGCTGAGTTCGTCTCAGCGTGGCATTCGGACGCGAGCAAGCAGCGCGAGGCGGTCGAAATTGATGCGCCGAACCTGATTCTGCTCAACGACATCGTGCAGCAGATCGGCGGGCAGCCCGAGTGGCTGGGGCCGGAGTGGCTCAACGACCAGATGCTCGGCATGGGCCTGGTTTCGGGCGAGGGCGACATCTTCCAGGCGCAGATGATGGCCCAGGCGCAGGACGAAGCGGGCAACATCACCGAGCAGCCGATGGACGTCATGGTCTACCGCATCTCGCTGGCGCGCCTGCTGGGGGCGCTCGATGTCACGCTGCGCGAAGGTGTGGCGCGCGTGGGCGACGACGCCTCGAAGGTGCTGGGCTACGTGCTGGAGCGCGCGCCGTGGGCCGAGCCTTTCGTGGACCAGGCGTATATTTCGGAGCGGCTGCCTGAGCTGGGCGCCATCGAAATCGTGCGCAGCCCGCAGTCGATTTTGGTGCAGGTCGAGACCGGCGTGGCCGGGCAGAGCGCCGACATCGTGCTCGATGAGGAGCCGCGGCCCGAGGACATCGCGCACACCTCGGATCAGGACGAGATCAAGGAGCTGGGCGGGCTGCACATCATCGGCACCGAGCGCCACGAGTCGCGGCGCATCGACAACCAGCTGAGGGGCCGCGCCGGTCGCCAGGGCGATCCGGGTTCGAGCCGCTTCTTCGTGTCGCTCGAAGACGAGCTGTGGCGACTGTTTGGCGTGCGAGGGCAGTGGCTGCTGAACAAGTGGGACGAGGACGAGCCGGTTGAGGCGGGCATGATCTCGAAGTCGATCGAGCGCGCGCAGAAGAAGGTCGAGCTCAACCACTTCGAGGGCCGCAAGCACGTGCTGCAATACGACGACGTGATGAACGTGCAGCGCGAGGTCATCTACCGCGAGCGCCGCCGCGCTTTGATGGGTGGCGACCTGCACGACACCGTGCTCGACATGGCCCAGCACGCCGCCGTCGGCGAGGCCGAGAAGCACTGTCCTGTTGGGGTGCGCAACGAGGAGTGGGACACCCACAAGCTGATCACGGGCCTGAGCCGGATTTTTGGAGCCACGCGCATCGGCAAGTACTTGCACGCCGACGAGCTGGCCCAGTTGCGCTCGCGCGAGGAGATGGACGACCTGCTGCGCGAGACCGTGGCCAAGCTGTATGAGGAGCACGAGGCCGAGGTCGGAGCCGATTACGTGCGCGGGCTGGAGCGTTGGCTGGTGACGCGCAACATCGACGAGTATTGGATGGAGCACCTGGCCGAGATGGACTACTTGCGCGAGGCGATCTGGCAGGAAGGCTACGCGCAGAAGGAGCCCATCGGCGTCTACCGTCAGGAGGGCTTCGCGCTGTTCCAGAAGATGCTGGGCGAAATCCGCCGCGAAGTCACCGAGGGCATCTTCTCCTCGCAGAACGAGCCGCAGCCCCTGGACTTCGGCACAATCGACCTCGGCGAGCTGCAAGAAGGCCGCTTAGTCGAGGCCCTGGGCTACGAGGAGGACGGCCTGGACGACGGCGTGATGCTGAACAAGAGCGCGGACGGCGACGGCAGCGTGCAAGTGCTGGTGCGCCAGCCCTCGCATCTGCCGGCGCTGGCGGAGGCTTCGGAGATGGACCAGGACGACGAGCCGCGAAGGGTTTAGCGGCAAGTACTTGAGGCGGGCGAGGGGCGAGAGCCTCTCGCCCGTTTGCTTTTGGGGTGTAACGGGTAAATAGTGGCCTATGAAGACGTTAATCTGGATGGTGCTTGGTGGTGCGGCTTTAGGCCTGGGCTCCTGGATAGTGTGGGCCGGGCCTGAAGGCGCGGTGAATCAGTCGTCAGCTTTAGATGGGCCGTCAGGAGCGGCGAACCGTCTTGACCGCGGCCATCTTATTGAGTGGGGCGAGTTCCGGACCTTGAGCTTAGCCTTCTCGCCGGACAGCAAGCGCGTTTTCAGTCTTGAAGGTGTCATCTTTAAGGATGTTAAAGCTGCTGTGAGGAATGTTGCATCACAAGGTAAGGCCTTTGTGTTTACGACCCACCCGACTAATGCGGGCAGTGTCATTTGCCCTGCCCTGAAGCTGCTTGCTACACCTTCTGGCGAGAGTAGTATCAATTTGATTGACCTGAGCACAAATCGCTTGGTACGCACGCTCAAGCCACAACTAACATCCGGGCCGTTGTGCTTCTCGCCTGGCGGCAATCTCCTGGCTATCGGCTCAACACGCGGCTTAATGCTGTACAACGTGCGCTTGGGGAAGCTGCTGCGGACTGTTCCGCACGACGATTACGTGGATCAGCTACAATTCTCGCCTGATGGTGGCAAGCTCTTCGTCACCTTCATGGACTCGAAGCCGCGCGTGATCCGCGTGGCTGATGGGAGGCGGCTGCGGCTTCCGGCGTGGTTCTCCAGCATGGGGCGCACTGATGCTTTTGCTCTGTCTCCTGATGGAGCAACCGCAGCAACCTCGTGGTGGGAAATGGTGGCGCTGTGGAGCACTCGCTCCGGCAAGCGCCGGCGGAAGCTGCGCTCGGGCTTAGTGAAGGTTGAGTCGATAGCTTTTTCGCCGGATGGCAAGACGTTAGCTTTGGGCGGGCAGAGCCGAGGCGAGCCTACCATTGAGTTCCAAAGCGTGCAATGAAGCAGAAAGTCTTGCTACGCCCATAGCTCGCTCACCTCGGTGGCGCGCCAATCCACGGCGCGCACGAACAGGCTCAAGTGCCCGACGTTCTCGGTCACAACAGTTGTGTTTCAGTACACGAACCGAATCGCCCACAAGTACTTGTGCTTACTGCTGCGGCGTGTCAGGCGCTTGGAGCCAGACCCAGCCGCGCGAGTCGGTGCCGCCGTCGCTGCGCAGCTGGGCTCGCAGCACATATTTGGCTCCCACGCGGATGTGGGCCACCTTCAGCTCGTAGGTGTTGCCCGAGGATGCGCCTCCGGCGAAGCTCGGGTGCTCGTCGCGCGCGACTTCGGCTCCGTCTTCGAGCAGGCTCAGGGCAGAGGTGTCGAGGCCGTGCGCGCCCGCGTCGTATTTCATCTTGATTCGGTAGGTGCCCGGCGCCTTCACGAAGACCGAGATGTCCCAGTCCACGGCTTTGGTGACCACGCTCATCTGCTCCGGCTTCCACTCGGCGACGCGCACGCCCAGGTTGCGCTCATTGTTAGGATCGCTCAACAGCAACCGGATTTGTGCGGGCGAGGTAGCGGCCTCGCCCAGGCCACGCAGAGCGAGCCTGGCGATGTGAGCCGTGTTCAGTCGGCTCTCGAAGCTGTCCCAGTTCCGGGCCTCTCGCGGCGACCAGCACACTTCGGACAGAGCGATCAGGCGCGGCCAGATGAAGCTGTCGGCGGAGGCGTCGTCCACACGGACTTCAGTCCACAGTTGGGCTTGCGCGCCCAGGATGTGCCGCGCCTCGGCTGGCGTGAGCGCGGCGGGAACCGGCTCGCCGTCATAGACCTTGCGCAGCGGCGTGGTGTCGTAGGAGTAGTCGAAGTAAGTCCAGCTGGTCTGCGAGACCACGACATCGTTGCCTGCGCGTGCCGCTTCCACGGCTGCGCTCGGCTGATTCCACTGCTGCACAATGGCGTCCTGGGGCAGCTTGCCGCCGTGCATGATCTCGTTCCAGCCCTGAAGCCGGCGGCCTTTGCTCCTCAAAAAGGCGGCGATGCGCAGCGTGAACCAGCTTTGCAACTCGTCCTCGTTCTTGAGGCCCTCGCGCTTCATCAGGGCCTGGCAGCGCGCGCACTTTTTCCAGCTCGTCTTGTCCACCTCGTCGCCGCCGATGTGGATCGAGCGCGACGGGAACAGAGCTATGACTTCCGAGAGCACATCTTCCAAGAAGGTGAAGGTGGTGGGCTTGCCGGGGCAGAGCACGTTGCCGCTTCCGTTTTGCTCGTCGCAGGCCAGCTCAGGGTAGGCGGCTATGGCCGCGGCGCTGTGGCCCGGCATCTCGATTTCGGGGACGATGGTGATGTTGCGCGCCCGAGCGTAGGCCACCAGCCCGCGCACCTGGGCCTGGCTGAAGAAGCCTCCGTAGCGGTGCCCGTTCTCGTCGCGCCAGGCCCCGACCGAGGTCAGGCGGGGATACTTCTTGATCTCGATGCGCCAGCCCGGGTCGTCCGTGAGGTGCCAGTGGAAGACGTTCAGCTTGTGGTAGGCCATCAGATCCAGCGTGCGCCTGATGAACGCTTCGCTCTGCAGGTGGCGGCTCGAATCGAGCATGAAGCCTCGGTAGGCAAAGCGAGGGCGATCCCAGATGCGCACGCCGGGAACTGACCACACAACGCCCGCAGCCCGGCTCCTGGACTCGATTTGCGGCGGCAGCAGCTGGCGCAAAGTCTGCGTTCCATACAGCAGGCCGCCCGCGCCGGGCGCTCGGATCACAACCGAGCGCGGGCCGGAGTTCAGTTCGTAGCCTTCGTTGCCCAGGGCTGCGTCCGCGCCGGCTGAGGTGAGCACGATGGCCCCTCGCGCATCCCGAGCACCCTGTATTACCTTGATGGGAATCGCGAAGCCGGTCGCCGTGCGCAGCCGCTCGGCCAGCATTTGAGCCGCGCTCCAGGCGCTTGAGGAGCCGTCCGTGACAACGCGCAGCCTGGGCGTGAGCACGAACGGCTCGCCTTGCCGCTGAGCTCGGGCGGGCAGAGGAATCACGTTGACTTGAGCACGCAGCGGAGCCGAGGCCACCACAGAAGCCGCAGCAAGCACGAGGCTGAGCCAAGCCGGGAAACTTGGGCTGGTTGTTGGCATAAGGTTGGGCTGCTTAGTTAACCTCAAGCCCGCCTGCTATGCTCAAAACGAATCGAATTCAGGAGAAGAACATGAGCAAGAACGTCATCATCACGATGATCGAGATGGGCCGCGCCGGGCTGGAGCGCACCGTGGCCGCCGTGCCCGAGGGCAAGCTGAGCTGGAAGCCGCTCGACAATGGCCGCTCCGTGCTCGATTTGCTCGGCGACGCGGCCCAGGCCCCCGCCCTGTGCAGCGCCATGCTGAGCGGAACCGGCGAGTATGGCCCCGAAGTCTTCAAGCGCATGGCCCAGGAGCGTGCCGCCTGGACTCGTGACGAGGCGCTGCAGCAGCTCAAGGCCAACACAGCTCAGCTCATCGAGGCCATCAATGGGTTGCCCGAGGAGAAGCTGGACGAGCCGACGACGCTGCCCATCGGCGGCGGCATGACCTTGCCTCTGGGCGTGTGGCTGCTGATGGCTTACCGCTCGTTTATGTCGCGCACCGCTCAGATCAACTACATCCAGACGTTATACGGCGACTTCGACTCGCACTGAGCCTCGCGGTCGGGCCGCTTACCAAGAGGCGGCGCAAGTACTTGCGCCGCCTCCTGAGCGCCTGGCTCGAGGCCCGGCTGCCGAGCCCAGCTCAAGACCTTCGAGAAGCAGGATCGGCTCATCTCAGCCCGGCTCATCTCAGCCCGGCTCGGCTCAGCCCGGCTCAGCTTGGTTCCTCGCGCCGCACGTGCACGCTGAGGGGTAGCGCGCCCTTGAAATGAACATCTCTTCGCTGCTCAAAGCCGTTTTGCGCGCGGTGCCCGCTTCGGCTCCGGCGGCGGCGGCTTCCTCGGCGGCTGTGCTGGCCACGGTCGCGGCTTGCGGGGCGCTGGAAAATGGCAACGCGCTGGCTCCCATCAACGGCATCACGCACGTTTTCTACGGCCACGAAGCGTTTGGCCGGGCTGCAGGTACTTGGAGCGCGCGCAACCTGCTGCGCTACACGCTGCCCGCGCTGGCGTGGAACACCTTCGCGCTGTGGGGCTGGGCCATCGGGCACGAGCTGCTCTGCAACCGCTCGCGCGGCGGGAGCCGCAGGCGGGCCTTGCTGTGCGGCGTGCTGGTCTCGCTACTGGCTTACGTGGTGGATTACAAGCTGGTTTCGCCGCGCTGGACGCCGGGCATCGAAGCGCACCTGTCCAAGAAATCACTCTTCGCGGCCTACGTAGCTCTGGCGCTGGGGCTCGCGCTGGCACCCGAGCGCCGCGAGTAGAGCCAGGCTAAGCCGAGCGGCGGGCACGAGTACTTGTTACAAGTACTTGTGCCCCGCCATGACCGAGACCTCACGACTTGAAGACGGCTCGCCCGCGCAGCAGCCCGTCCCGCCCGCCCTGGATGCCCGCCCCAGCGCCGCAGCCGAGCCAAGCGCCGCAGCTAAGCCGTTAAGTGCAGCTGAACTGAGGGGCGAAGACGCGCCGCTAAGCGCAGCCGAACTGAGGGGGGAGCCATCGCCGCCGCGCGGAGCCGATGGCGACAGGCCCAGCGTTCCCAGCGAGGCTCAGGTGCGCGAGGGCGAGAAGCCGCCCCGGTTCGCGGCCCTGCGGCACCACAACTACCGTGTTTTCTGGGGCGGCAACCTGCTCTCGAACATGGGCACTTTCGCCCAGCAGACGGCTCAGGGCTGGCTGGTGCGCACCCTCTCGACCGAGCAGGCAGCGGCCACCAACCTGGCCCTGGTCACTTTCTGCGGCTCGATTCCGATCTTGCTCTTCTCGCTGTACGCCGGGGTCGTGGCCGACCGCGTGGACAAGAGGCGCGCCCTGGCCCTGACCAACGGCGTTTCGATGCTGCTCACCATCGCGCTCGCCCTGCTGGTTTCGCGCGGGCGCGTCGCGGTGTGGCAGGTCGCGCTCATCGCGCTGGGCATCGGCCTCTCGAACGCCTTCGACATCCCGATACGCCAGGCCTTCAACCGCGAGATGGTCGGGCCGCAGGACCTGCCCAACGCCATCGCGCTCAACTCCTCGGCCTTCAACGCCGCCCGCGTCGTGGGGCCGGCCATCGGGGGCTTGCTGCTGCGCTTCGTAGGGATCGCGGCTTGCTTCTGGGCCAATGCGTTTTCCTTCGCGGCGCTTTTGTGGGGGCTGTCGCGCCAGAGGCTGGCGCCTCACGCGGCGCCCGAGGGCGAGTTTTCGTCCGCTAAGTTCGTCTGCGATGTGCGCGAGGGCATGGCCTTCGTGCGCGCGAACCCTGTGCTGCGCCAGACGACGCTGCTGGTCTTGGTGATCTCGTTCTCGACGATGTCGTTTGGGACTTTGATGCCCGTGTTCGCGCACGACGTGTTCCGCACCGGCGAGGAGGGCTACGCGACGCTGCTTTTTTGCAACGGGCTGGGCGCGCTGGGCTCGGCGGTGGCGCTGGCTCTGGCCGGGCAGATGAGGCACAAGGGCAAGCGGCTGCTGCTGGGGGCCTTCGGGTTCTGCGGCTGCGTGGCTGCGTTCGCGCTGTCCAAGTACTTGTGGATGGGCTGCGGCTGCCTCATCGTGGCTGGCTGGTTCCTGCTGACCTTCCTGATGACGGCCAACACCCTGGTGCAAACGCTGGCGCCCGACGAGATGCGGGGCCGCGTCTTCTCGATCTACTCGCTGGCGCTGATCGGCACGGCTCCGCTGGGCGCGGTCTTCATCGGGGCCCTGGCGCACCGCTTCGGGCCGCGCCAGGCGGTGTGCGCCTGCGCCCTGAGCGCGGCGGCCTGGACCTTCGGGCTGTGGACCCGGCAGCGGCGCGGGCTGTGGAAGGAGCGATGAAGCGTTAGAAACGCCAGATGCGAAAACGCCTCCGCAAGTACTTGCAGAGGCGTCGAAGTAGGCCGGACAGGGTTCGAACCTGTGACCTTGGGATTAAAAGTCCCCCGCTCTACCAACTGAGCTACCGGCCCGCGAAATCTCGGCTTGCAAGCGCAAGGTCATCCGGCTTCGGCTGTTCGCCTTGCCTCGCTTAACGCTGCAATCGGATTTATTATAGCCAATCTCGCGGCCCGCACAAAGGGCTGCGCGAGGTCAAGCTCGCTGCCTGCCGGCGTCAGGCTCATGGCGCTCAACCGAGCGCGCGAAGGTGTGGTAGTCTCTGTTTCTGCTGCTTCAAACCCGCCCAGCGAGTGCTCAGTAGCAAAAACGTGCCATGAAAACCCTTGCACTGCTGGCCGCGACCGCCTTCTGCCTGCCTGCCTTCGGCTCGCCTTCGGTGAGCCGCGCACCGTTAGGCCAAGCGGAGCCAGGCGCACCTCCGCTTGGCCTAACGGTGCGCGGCAGTGCCTTGCTGCGGGGCGGCCAGAGGTTCCGGGGCATCGGCGTCAACTACTTCGATGCCTTCTACCGCCACTTGAAAAAGCCCGAGGACACCAGCTACGAGGCCGGTTTCCAGGCGCTGGACGAAGCGAAAATTCCGTTCGCGCGCGTGTGCGGCTGCGGCTTCTGGCCCGTCGAGCAGAAGCTGTATCGAGAAGACAAGGCCGCGTTCTTCCGCCGCTTGGACGACGTGGTGAGGTCAGCCCAGAGGCACCACATCGGCTTGATTCCCAGCCTGTTCTGGAACACGGCGACGGTGCCCGACCTGGTCGGCGAGCCCGTCAGCGCCTGGGGCGACCCGGCCAGCAAGACGCGGGCTTACATGAAGAGCTACGTGCGCGATGTCGTGGCCCGCTACAAGAACTCGCCTGCCATCTGGGGCTGGGAGTTCGGCAACGAGTTCAACCTGAGCGCCAGCCTGCCCAACGCGGCGCAGCAGCGCCCTCCGGTGTGGCCTGGCCTGGGCACCGCAGCCAGCCGCAGCGAGCAGGACGACGTGACCTTCGAGATCATCCGCGCCGCGTTCGTGGCCTTCGCGCGTGAGGTGCGCCGCTACGATGCCGACCGCTTGATCTCGACGGGCGACAGCCTGCCGCGCCCAAGCTCGTGGCACCAGTGGCACGAGAAGAGCTGGCAGCCCGACACGCCCGAGCAGCAGGCGCAAGTACTTGCCGCTGACACGCCGGACCCGGTGAGCGTGGTCAGCATCCACGCCTACGAAAAGAGCGAGGCCAGCCTGCGTGAGGCGCTGGCGACCGCGCACAAGCTGAAGAAGCCGCTCTTCGTCGGCGAGTTCGGCGCTCCGGGGCCGCCCGAGAAGAGCGAGCAGGACTTCAACTCGCTGCTGTCGGTCATCGAAGCCGGCAAGGTGCCGCTGGCCGCGCTGTGGGTCTTCGACCTCCAGCAGCAGGACGCCACGTTCAACGTCACGGCTGGCAACGCGCGCTCCTATCAACTGCGCGCCATCAGCGCCGCCAACGCCCGCATCCGCGCTGCGAAGTAGCGTGCGGCCTCAACGTAAACGTCAGCACCGGCTCCGTGCTGCTTGCTGAGCAGAGCCGAGCGTGCAGAGTCCGGGCGCCAAAGCGGCTTAACGCAGGCGGAGGAAGCCGCCGAAGACGCCGCCCACGCCGATGCCAACCGAGGGGCCGCCGCGCCCGATGCCCGCGTGCACTCCAACCGGGCCCTGGCCGTAGTTTCCATACACGCCGTACTGCGGCTGCCTGTATCCGTAGCCGCCGTAAACGCCGTAGCTGCCGCCCGCCGAGCGCGCACGCCGTCCACGCGAGCGGCCCGGATACCTGCGGTCGGGATACCTGCGGTCGGGGTAGCTGCGGTCGGGGTAGCTGCGGTTGGGCTGGGCTGGGTTGAGCGTGCTTGAGGCAGCGGGCTCGTGCAGCAGCGGGGCCTGCCAGATGTTGTGCGCGGGCATCAAGAGCAACTGGAAGTACTTATCGCGGCGTATCTTGATCCTGGGGTCGCTCGCCACGCTCTGCAGCTGCGCGCGTTGCACCCGCGTCAGGGTCTTGAGCGCCTTGCCGCGTGCCGAGAGGAAGTCGTCCTCGACCTCGCGCCGTGCATCGTTGATGTCGCGCGCCAGGCGGGTCGCGGCTCGCTCGTCGCCGTCTTGCTGCGCCGTCGTGAGCTGGCCCTGCCACAGCGAGATTTTCTCCTGGTGCTCGCTGCGGCGGGCCGCGTAGTCGTCATACAGACGGCTCAGCCGCTCTACCTGCCCTGGCCGAAGCTGCAGGTGCGACAGGATCGAGGACTCGCGCGGCACGTAGTCGCTTTGCAGCACGGGCTGAGCCGAGGCGGGCGCGTTGGCATCGGCATCCAGGGCGTGCGCGGGCAGAGTTAAGGCGGGCACAAGGCTGCACAGGGCGAGCAGAATAGGTTTCATCATGCTTTATTTTACCCCCTTTTTGCCACGAACTGAGCCGCGCGCCATAACTCGCGCGCTGCAAGTACTTGTGGCCTGGAACGCGGCGCGTAAACTGGGGGCGCTTCCCAATTTTGCTTCAGGAGACTCACCATAAGCACCACACGTACTTGCGCCTTCGCGGGCGCTCTTTTGCTGGCGGCTGCAGGTTCTTGCCTGCAGGCGCGTGCTCAGGACACCGGCCTGGTTCCGTTCCGCGTCAAGGCCGGGGCCTTCTTCCCGCAGGGCAGGAGCAAGGACTTCGCCGGCAGCACCAACTTCATCGTGGAGGGCGACGCGGCCATCCCCAACTTCAGCGCGGGCAAGTTCTTCGTCTCGGCTGGCTACTCAGAAGGACGGCGCCACGGCTTCAAGCTGCGCACCATCCCCATCACGATCGGGCGCTACTTCGCGCCGCCCAACCCGCTCAAGAGCGTGACCGGGAACGTGTACGCCGGGGCCGGCCTGGGAGCCTACATCATCCGCGCCACCACGCCCGTCGCCTCCGACTCCAAGACGACCATCGGCGGCTTCGGCGTGGTGGGCTACCAGTTCCCCTCCAAGCTCTTCGTCGAGGCCAAGTACCACGTCACCGGGCGTGTGGGCAACTCACGCTTCAACGGCCTCGCGCTTATGCTCGGCACCAGCTTCTAAAAAGCGGCTGCAAAGCAAATCGAAGGGGCCTGCACAACTCTGCAGGCCCTTTTTTCGTAAGCGCAAGGCTCTCGCCCCTACGATTGAAGACCTCTGTGCTGCCAGACCTGCAAGTACTTGCAGCCCTTGCTGCTGCCGCGCGGCCCGCCTCGCACTGCCACAGACACTCAAAACCTCACGCGAGAAGTGTGAAGCCTCAACCGCGAGGTGAAAAACCTCATTCGAGATGCTCGAAAGCTCTCAATCGAGGCTCTGAGCCCCTGAATCAAAGCACAAAGTCTCTGAATCAAAGCACAAAGTCTCTGAATCAAAGCACAAAGTCTCTCAATCAAGGCTCAAAGTCTCTCAATCAAAGCACAAAGCCTCTCAATCAAGGCTCAAAGTCTCTGAATCAAGGCTCAGAGGTCTGTTCGAGAGGCTTTGGGCCTTGGCGGGGTGGTGAGGGGCATCGCGGCACGGAGCCGGGGCTTAGAGGCTGTTTAGGAATTTGCCACAGATGACCACCGAGCACCGCAGATGGAACACAGAAAGGAAGACGAGATAAAGCCAGTGCAAGTACTTGTACCTCTCTCCATCTTCTCTGTGCCCCATCTGCGGTGCTCGGTGGTCATCTGTGGTGAATTCCTAAACAGCCCCTTGCAGCTCGTTGTTCTTGATGGCGGCCTCGTCGTTCTTGGCGGTGAGGGGCGAGGGAGCCAGGATCGAAGTGGATTCGTAGCCCTTCTTGCTGCCCAGGCCCAGCGATTCGGGGCCGTCCGGCGCGGGCATGAAGCGGTTGGCCAGCGCCATCAAGTCCTGGAACAGGTTGGGGAAGACATTCGCGAAGAGCACGGTGGCCGAGGCGCGCTTGGATGGCACCAGGGTGGCGTCGCCCCACTTGGCGGCCTCGATGATGGCCTCGGCGGTGCGCTCGCCGGTCGTGGAGGTGAAGGGCAGCGAGTCCATGAGCTGCCCGATGGCCCACTCTTTCTTGTGCTGGCCCTTGACATCGGCGTTGATGAAGGAGCCCACGCGCATCAGGAAGGGGAAGACCGTCGTGGTGTAGATGTTGTATTTGCTCAGCTCGACTCGCATCGACTGCGACAGGCCCGCGCTGGCGAACTTGGCCGCGTTGTAGGCGGCCAGGTGCGGCGTGTTGAAGCGGCCTCCGATGGACGAGATGTTCACGATGCGGCCCCACTTGCGCTCGCGCATTCCGGGAGCGATCGCCATCGTGGTGTAGAGCTGCCCGAAGAAGTGCACGCTCATCTCGCGCTCGAAGTCTTCCACCGTCATCGACTCGACCGGGCCCAGCGTGATGGTGCCCGCGTTGTTGACGAGCACTTCGATCGGGCCCAGGTCGGCCTCGACGCGCTGGATGGTAGCCTCGACTTCCTCGCGCCTGGAAACATCGCACACGTAGCCGAAGACGGTGGCGCCGCCGAAGGAAAGCTGCTGGCGCGCCCGCTCGACCTCGCGCCCGTTGCGAGCGCAGAAGGCCACGCGCGCGCCCTCGTCGATGAACCGCTGAGCTAAGAGCAGCCCCAGCCCGCGCGAGCCGCCGGTGATGAAGACCACGCGGTCGTTGAGGTCAACGCGCCGCCGCGAGCGCAGCACGCTCATCGTAACCGCGCCGCCCGCCGCCAGAGCCAGGCCGTAGTAGCCGAATTTCTTGAGTCCCATAAGCACCTCGTTCAGAATCGCGGCTGCCACGGCAAAAGCCGCGCCTCAAGTACTTGAGGCGCGGCTAAGCGGCGCTCAGGAGGCGCCCGCACGAGAAAGCGCGATCAGCCCGAGCAGGCCCAGCGCGTACAAGATGAGCACAACGAGCGAGTCGATGCCCATGCGCGCGATCTGGCGGCGCGGGCGAAAGAGCAGGCCCGTCACGTAAACAGCCGTGAGCAAGATGCCAAGGCCGGTGAGGTAGATGTCGGTTTTGTGCGCGTGCGGCAGCACGGCCTTGCCCGAGAGCACATCGGCCACCAGGAACAGCACCGGCAAAAAGGCGTTGCCGCCGAAGATGTCGCTGACGGCGAGTTGGTAATCGCCCATCTTCACCGAGGCCAGGCCGGTCGAGACCTCGGGCAGCGAGGTCGCAGCCGCCAGCACGGTCGCGCCAAAGAGCACGCCGCTCATGCCCAGGTGCTTGGCGATGGCCTCGCCCGAGCTTTCGAGCAGCACGCCGCACACCAGAGTCACCACGGCTCCGGCCCCGAAGACGGCCAGCGTCTGGGCCAGGGGAGCCTTCTTGTCGCGCGCGGCCTTGGCCTTCGCCTTTTGCTCGGACGGGCCGCCTGCCTCGCCGGGCTTGAGCGGAGCCTTCCCGTTCTCGTGCCAGGGCAGCGAGGTGCGCGCCTTGCCCACCAGCCACAGCCCCACCAGCCACAGCAGCACGATGCCCAGGCTCGAAGGCGTGACGCGGGCGAAGATCACGGTGTCGGGCAGCTGGGTGCCCATCACGGTCGTGGTGAGGACGGCCATCACCAGCACGCCTTCGAGCACGAGGTTGAGCGAGGCGGCGCGGTAGGTGAAGGCGGCCTTCTTGCCCAGCCCGAAGGCGTCGAGGATGACGAGCACGACGGTTTGCAGGGCGATGCCGCCCAGGATGTTGCCCACCGCGATGTCCAGGTTGTGGCTCAGCGCGCCCGAGACGGTGATGGCGATCTCGGGCAGGTTGGTCACGATGGCGAGCAGGATGAGCCCGCCCAGCGCCTCGCCCAGCCCCCAGCGCGAGGAAAGCGTGTCGGTTGTGCTCGACAGGTGGATGCCCGCGATCCACACCGCCGTGGCTGCGCCCGCGAAGACAAGGAACAACAAAGGCAGCGGAAAATGTTCGATCATGGCCGCCCGCCTCGCAGTATCAGTGCCTCGCGAGCGAGCCTCTGATGCGCTGCAAGTACTTGCGAGGAATTGGGTGCGCCGCCTCAACCCGGCCCACGCCCGAAGTGCACGGCTAATCAACCTGCTGCCCTGGGCTAACGCTTTCACTGCGGCTTGCGCACGGCTCGGCTCAGCTCGTCCAGCCTGTCGCCCAGCGCACGGATGACCGGGTCGTCGTTTCGTTGCGCCGCGTCGATCCACAGGCGCGCGAAGCCAATCAAGCCGAAGCCGCCGCCCAGCATCGCGCCCCCAGCCACGAACAGTGGGGGCCATGAATCGCTTGAGGGAATGAGATGAGGCAGCAGAACTAACAGCATCCACAAGAGCCAACCGCCCAGTATCCCACCGATGAAGCCGCACACAACAAAGGTCAGGACCGCCTGGATCAGGCTGGTGATGGCAAGCAGCAAGTACCTCGCGCCTCGACCGAAGATTTGCATCATGGCTTTCTCCCGCGCCTCAAGTGCTTGAGGCGCGGGAGTCAAGTATCGGCAAGCGAGGCCGCAAACACAAAAGCCCCTGCAAGTACTTGCAGGGGCTTTTTGATCGTCTCGAACCTAACGCTTGAACTCGTAGCTGAGAAGCGACTGGTCCAGCGCGATGAAGTTCTCGCGCGAGGGGCTGACTGAGATGAGGCCGATTTGCACCTCGCAGACTGCTTCGAGGCGGCGGATGTAGCTTTGCGCGTTGGGCGGCAGCTCCTCGAAGCGGCGCGCGCCTTCGGTGGGCTGGTTCCAGCCGGGCAGCGTCTCGTAGCGCGGCACGCAGCGGCCCAGGGCCTTGAGCGAGGTCGGGAAGTGCTCCAGCTCGGTGCCGTCCAGCGTGTAGCCTGTGCACAGCTTGATCTCGTCGAACGAGTCCAGCACGTCCAGCTTGGTGATGATCAAGGTGCCCAGCCCGTTGACCCGCGCCGCGTGGCGGGCCAGCATGGCGTCGAACCAGCCGCACAGCCGCTTGCGGCCTGTCGTGGCCCCGAACTCCTGCCCGATCTGGCGGCATCTCTCCTCGGTTGCAGGCTCCATCAAGGTCGGGAATGGGCCTTCGCCAACGCGCGTGGTGTAAGCCTTCGCGATGCCGGCCACGCGGTCGATGTGCGTGGGCCCGAAGCCCGCGCCGGTGCAGGCGCCGCCCGCGATGGTGTTCGAGCTCGTCACGTAAGGGTAGGTGCCGAAGTCGATGTCGAGCCCGGTGCCCTGCGCCCCCTCGAACAAGATGTTCTCGCCTGCGCGCCGCGCCTTGTCCAGCAAGACGCTGCAGTCGGCCACGAAGGGCTTGAGCCGGCGCGCGTAGTCGAGATACGCCTCAAGTACTTGCTCGGGGTGCGGGCGCTGCTCCTGGGAAAGGTGGCGCAGGCCGTGCGTTTTCTCTTCCCAGTTGGCGGCGATTTTCTCGCGCAGCGTCTCCTGGTCGAAGAGGTCGCACACGCGCACGCCGATGCGCATCATCTTGTCAACATACGTTGGCCCGATGCCGCGCTGCGTCGTGCCGATCTTGCGCGCGGCGTTGGAGGCTTCGCGCGCGGCGTCCAGCAGGCGGTGGTAAGGCAAGGTGAGGTGAGCGCGATCCGAGATCCACAGCTTGCCTTCGAGCGCGATGCCCTGGCGCGCCACCGCCTCCATCTCCTCGAACAGGGCGACCAGGTCGATGACCACGCCGTTGCCGATGACGCAGCTCTTGCCGCGCACGATGCCCGAAGGGATCAGGTGCAGGATGTACTCGACGCCCTCGGCCACGATGGTGTGGCCCGCGTTGGCCCCGCCCTGGAACCGCACCACCACGTCGGCGCGCTCGGCCAGCAAGTCCACGATGCGGCCCTTGCCCTCATCGCCCCACTGCGCCCCCACCACGACTAACGAACCCATGCCTTCTCCAATGTTCCCCTCAACCGCGCTCGCCAGGCCCCAGATGCTCCGGCTGCCCCTCGTGAAGAGAAAAGAACGCAAACAAAACCTCTTAATTCTACCGCGCGCCCGCCCACCTCTTCAACCAGCACCTCCAAGTACTTGCCAGGTACTTGCACCAAAAAAAATTCCGCCCAGCCCTTGCCCCAAGCAACCCGCAAGACCTATAATCGTTTGGAGGCAAAATAGTTTCTATGAGAACTATCTTTCCTTTGACATGAGCAGGTTGCAATTGGATTGTTGGAGAGCGTTGAGAACCGAGATGCCTACACGAGCGCGAGCCCAGGCGAGCCCAAGACCAAGCAAGGCTCACAGCAAGGCGGCGTCCGGCACAGCTGATGGTGAGGCGCAAGCTGAGGCGAAGCCGGGGGCTGGGGCGCAGGACGACGAGGTGCACGGCTGCCTGCTCGGGATGCCTTCGGGAGTGGGGGCGCAGGACGGGCTTCCGGTGGAGCCGGCGATCTTGTGCCACATCTTCGTGCTGAACTCGGTTCTGGAGCGCACGGGCAACCGCGTGGCCGAGGCGCACGGCCTGACCTTGCCGCAGTGGATGGCGCTGGGCTGCATCGGGCGGGCGGCGGGCGCGGGGCTGACGCACTCGGAGCTGGGGCAGCGGCTGATGCTGAGCAAGGCCCCGATCACCGGCGTGGTGGATCGCCTGGAGCGCGCGGGCTTCGTGACGCGCACCACGAGCGCGAGCGACAGGCGCGTCTCGCGCATCCAGAGCACCGAGGCGGGCCTTAATGTCTGGCGCGCGGTGCGCGACGGCCTGCGCGCGCAGGCCATGCAGCACTGCGAGTGCCTGGGCGACGAGGGCAAGGCGCAGATGCTGAGCCTGCTGGCGCGCCTGCTGGAGCAAGTCGCGGCCTCGGACCCGATGCTCGACACGCTGCGCGGCTCGGGCGTGCGGCGCCAGGTGCAAGTACTGCGAGCGCAGCAGGCCGTCCGCGACAGCGGCAAGCCGCACGTTTGACAGCAGCCAAGCCAAGTACAAAGTTTTTGAGGAAGCGCATGAACCAGTTGAGCCGAGCACAGCGGAGGCGGAAGCAGTTGCAGCAAAGGTGGGGCGCACAGGCCGAGGCACCGGCTGAGGCGTCGATGGCTCAGGGCGCGGGCCGCGTCGCGCTGCCCAAGTACTTGCTGGCGGGCGGCCTGAGCCTGGCCGCCCTGAGCCTGGCCGCGCCGGGCCGGGCACAGGACGCGGCTCCTGGCGCGCCAAGCGTCGCCAACGTGCCTGCAAGTACTTCCACGGCTGCGGGCGCTGCGGGCGCGGATGCCGCAGGCGCGGCCATCGCAGGCGCCAGCGACGCGGCGGCGGGCGACGCGGCTGCGGCGGGCGACGCGGCTGCGGCGGGCGACGCGGCTGCGGCGGGCGACGCGGCTGCGGCGGGCGACGCGGCTGCGGCGGGCGACGCGGCTGCGGCAGGCGTGCTGCCTGCCGATCCTCAGGCGGTGCCCGCGCCTCCGCCCGAGCCTTCGCCTGGGCTGGGCGACGCGCGCCTGGCCCAGAGCGAGGCCGCGCCCGAGCTGGGCGTCATCGAAGCCATCGCGCAGGCTCTGCTCAACAACCCCTCGCGCAAGGAGGCGCGCTTCGCTCTGGAGGCCGCGCGCCAACGCATCGGAACCGCGCGCTCGGCGGGCGGGCCGCAGGTCAGCGCCTCGGGCAACCTCTCCGGCAACCGCGGATTCTTCGGCGGCGGCAGCGGGAGCCTCAACAACGGCAACACCGGAACCGGCGGCATCGGCACCGGCGGCATCGGCACCGGCAACAGTGGAACCGGCGGCATCGGAACCGGCGGCACGGGGAGCAGCAACGGCACCAACATCCTGGGCTTCAACTCGACCGAGTCGGTTGGGCTGTCGGCTTCAGTTCCTCTGTACACGGGAGGGCGCGTCAAGGCGGCGACTCGTGTGGCGGACGCCAACGCGCGTGCTCAGGCCGCGCGCGTGCTGCAGCTCGATCAAGAGCTGGTGCTGCAGGTTTCGCTGGCTTACCTCGATGTGCTGCGCTCGGATCAGCTGCTGCGCGTGGCCGACTCGAACCTGGCCGTCTCGCGCGAGCGGCGGCGCGTGGCCGGAGTGCGCTTTGGAGCCGGGGCCGCCGCTCGCCTCGAAGTGCTGCGCGCCGACACCACGCTGGCCTCGGCTCAGCAGAGCCGCGTCGCTGCGGTGAACACGCTGGCCCAGAACCGGGGCGCGCTCAACACCTTGCTCGGACGCCCGCCCGAGACGCCGCTGCGAACCCAGTCGCTGGCCTCGCTCACGGCTCAGTTCGGCGGCTCGCTGCCCTCGGGAGCTTTCGGGCTGGCGGCTGGACCAACGCCCTCGGCCTCGGCCATCGCGGGGCTTACCATTCCTGGCGCGACGCCTCCCCTGGCGGCGGCAACCGGCAACGCCGGAGTCGCCATCGCCCCGAGCGCAGGCAGCGCGGCCAACGCCAGCCCCATCGTGCCCGGCATCGCCATTCCGGGCTCCACGATCCCCAACACTTCGGCTAAAGGCGCGGGCAGCACGACGCCCGGCGCCGGGATTCCCAACATCACGGGAGCGGCTGCGGGAACCTCGGGCGGCGGGACGACGGGGCCGGGAACCACGAGCGCCATCGCGCCCAACGTCTCGGCTCCCGGAGCCACGGTTCCAGGAGCGGTCGCGGGCAACGCGGGCGCGGCTGGAACCGGCGTGGGAACCGGCACCGGAGCCACCGCGCCGGGCATCAGCGTGCCGGGCGTGACGGCTCCCGGAGGCGCGGGAACGGCTGTGGGCGGCTCGGCGGGAACCACTGCGAGCGGAACCGTGCTCACCACTCCAGCCGGCACAACGGGCGCTTCAAGCGGCGCTGCAAGTACTTCCGCGGCTTCCACTGGCGCGGGCGCGGCGGCCAACTTGACCGAGCAGGCGGGCCTTCTGGCCGGGCAGAGCGGAGCAGTCCTGCGCGCTTCGGCGGGGACGGGCCGCCAGAGCTTAGCCGTGACGCAGGCGCAAATTCAGGCGGCTCAGGCCGCCGTCGATGTGGCGCGCGCGCAGAAGAAGCCCAACATCGACCTTTCGGTGAGCGGGGCCCTGCGCCACCCGGCGACCTTCCTGGGCCGCTTGCTCCTGAACCTGGGGCTGGGCATCGCGCAGAACGTGTTCGACTCGGGCCGCACCCGCTCGCAGGTGCGCGAGGCGCAGGCCACGGTCAACCAGCTCAAGCAGAGCCTGGCCGGTGAGCAGCTCCAGGTCGCGCAGCAGATCGAGCAGTCGCTGCTGGCCCTGGACTCGGCTCAGCGCCGCCAGAGCTCCTCGGACGTGGCCGTGGTCTCGGGCGCTGAGGCCCTGCGCGCGGCTCAGCTCGGCTTCGAGGCCGGGGCCCTGACCAGCCTGGATGTCTCGGACGCCCAAACCGCCCTGCTCACCTCGCAGATCAACTCGATCAACACCCGCTTCGACGTGGCGCAGGCGCAGGCGACCCTGGCCGCCAGCGTGGGCGTGCTGTCGCCCGAGGCGCGCGCCGCCTTCAGCCGCGCCGTGGACGAGGAAGCCGCCCGCCTCAAGGCCACGCCCATCGGGGACACCAGCGAGCCCGATCTGCCCGCGCCGCCGCAGAAGAAGAAGAAGAGGCGCAAGTTCCTGGGCGTTTTTTAAGCCCGTGCAAGTACTTGCAGCGCGCCGTGTGGCCGTTTTGAAGGGGAGAAGATGCTGTGCAAAAGCTGGCTGAGATTTGCGTGAAGCGGCCCGTGTTCGCTTCGGTTCTGATTCTGGTTTTCGTTGTGGTCGGCTGGATCGGGTTCTCGCGCCTGGGCGTGGATCGCTACCCGCAGGTCGATTTCCCGACCGTCACCGTCGTCACCACCCAGCCCGGCGCTTCGGCTGAGGCCATCGAGACCGAAGTGACCAAGAAAATCGAGGACGCCGTGGGCACCCTCTCGGGCATCGAGCAGATCACCTCGAACTCAAGCGAGGGCAACTCCAACGTCACCGTGCAGTTCGTGCTCGAAAAGAACGTCGATGTCGCGGTTCAGGAAGTGCGCGACAAAGTTGCGCTGACCCAGAACCAGCTGCCCAAAGACATCGACCCGCCGACCGTGCGCCGCTTCGACCCCTCGCAAATCCCGATTATGTCCATCGCGATCACAGCCGACAGGCCGATCCGCGAAGTGACCGAGTACTCGGACAAGGTGCTGCGCCGGCGCATCGAATCGGCGGACGGCGTGGGCGAGGTCGATGTGCGCGGAGGCCGCGCGCGCCAGATCAACCTGTTCCTGGACGCTTACAAAATGCGCGCGCTGGGCATCACCGTCACCGATGTGACGCGCGCCCTGCAGTCGCAAAACCTCGAAATCCCCGGCGGGCGCATCGAGCAGCCCAACAGGACGCTCACGCTGCGCACGCGCGGCAAGCTGCAGAATGTTGAGGACTTCAACAACATCATCCTGCGCGCCGAGGGCGGCTCGCAAGTAGTTTTCTCCGATGTGGGCCGCGTCGAGGACGGCGTGGCCGATGCTACCAGCGTCTCCGAGATCAACGGCAAGACCACGGTTCAGCTCGCGGTGCTCAAGCAGTCGGGCACCAACACGCTGGCCGTCATCGACGGCGTCAAGGAGCGCCTGAAGGAGATGCAGGCCACGGCTCCGCGCGGCTACGACATCCGCGTGGTGCGCGACCAGAGCGACTACATCGAGGCCGCCGTGCGCTCGGTCGAGGAGCACCTGATGCTCGGTGGCGTGCTGGCTTCCCTGGTTGTGCTCGTCTTCCTGTGGAACTGGCGCTCGACCTTGATCTCGGCGCTGGCGATTCCGGCCTCGATCATCGCGACCTTTGCCTTGATGTATTACATGGGCTTCACGCTCAACGTCATCACGCTGCTCGCCTTGACTCTGGCCGTCGGCATCGTGATCGACGACGCCATCGTGGTGCTGGAAAACATCTACCGCTACATCGAGGAGAAGGGCTTCGACCCTTACACGGCCTCGATTGAAGCGCCCAAAGAAATCGGCCTGGCCGTCATCGCGACCACGATTTCGCTGGTTGCCGTGTTCTTGCCGGTTGCTTTCATGAACGGCATCGTGGGCCGCTTCATGAACTCGTTCGGCATCACGATGGCGTTTGCGATCGTGGTCTCGCTCATCGTCTCGTTCTCGCTGACGCCCGCGATGACGGCCCGGATGCTCAAGTCTCCGCAAGGCCACAACGCGCCCGGCGAAGGGCCGCAAAACCTGGCTCAGGCCGAAGCGGGAGGCGTTGCAAGTACTTATGGGCACCCCAAGGGCGGGCACGCCGGGCACGCCGGGCACGTCGGGCACGATGCGGGCTCGAAGGAGCGCGGGTTCTACGCCCTGATCGACCGCACGTACACGGCGATGCTGACGTGGAGCATGAAGCACCGCTGGGTGGTTGTGCTGACTTGCTTAGGGTTTTTGTTCTCGCCCGTCTTGCTATTCAAGAACGGGCTGATCGCCTTCAACTTCCTGCCCGACGACGACGAGTCGCAGTATTCGGTCGCCATCGAGCTGCCCCAGGGCACCAGCCTGGAGGCCACGCGCCAGGTGGCCAAGCGCATCGACAAGGCGCTGCGCCAGCAGAAGACGACCGACTACACGCTGGTGACGGCGGGCGAGGGCGGCAACCTGAACGAGGCCTCGATCTACGTGCACATGACGCCCGTGGGCAAGCGCCGCGTTTCGCAGCAGGAGATAGTGCCTCTGGTGCGGCGCAAGGTGCTCAAGGCCTTCACCGATCAGGGAGTGCTGACCTCAGCCTCGCCCGTCAACTCCTTCGGCGGGCTGGGCGGGCGGCGCGGCCAGGCCAAGATTCAATACGTGCTCAACGGCCCGGACCTGGCCAAGCTGCGCCACGCCGTCGATTCGATGGTCGCGCAGCTGCGTACTTTTCCCGGCGTGGCCGACGTGGACTCCTCGCTGGTGCTTGGCAAGCCCGAAATCCAGGCCAACGTCAACCGCACCTTAGCGGCTCAGCTCGGCGTGAACATCAGCGATGTGGCTGGCGCGCTTCGTTACCTGGTCGGCGGCGACAAAATCTCGGACTTCGAGCAGGGCGGCGAGCAGTATGAAGTGCACCTGCGCGCCGAGCAGCAGTTCCGCACCGAGGAGGAGGGCTTGGCTCTGCTCAGCGTGCCGTCCTCGAACGGCGGCGCGGTCGGGCTCGATCAGGTCGTCTCGTTCACGCGCGACACCGGGCCGGCTGTCATCCAGCGCCTCAACCGCCAGCGCCAGATCACGCTGCTGACCAACACGGTGCCCGGCGCCAACGAAGCGGCCATCGGTGCGCGCATTCGCGAGCTGTTCGCGGCTCAGCGCCTGGGCCCGGAATACAAAGCCGAGGCCACGGGCCAGGCCAAGGAGCAGGCGCGCTCGGGCCAGGGCTTCGTGATGGCGCTGGGGATGTCGCTGGTCTTTATGTACCTGGTGCTGGCGGCTCAGTTCGAGTCGTGGCTGCACCCGATCACCATCCTGCTCTCGCTGCCGCTGACGATCCCCTTCGCCCTGTTCAGCCTGGTACTCTTCGGCCAGTCCTTGAACATCTTCTCGATGCTCGGTGTGCTGGTGCTCTTCGGCGTGGTGAAGAAGAACTCGATCCTGCAAATCGACCACACCAACAAGCTGCGCGAATCGGGCATGAACCGCTTCGACGCCATCATCCAGGCCAACCGCGACCGCCTGCGGCCCATCTTGATGACCACCATCGCCTTCGTCGCCGGGATGCTGCCGCTGGTGGTTTCGAGCGGCACCGGCAGCGGCACCAACCGCGCCATCGGCAGCGTGATTTTTGGCGGCCAGACCTTGTCGCTCTTGCTCACGCTGCTGGCCACGCCGGTTGTGTACTCGCTCTTCGATGACCTGGCCAACTTCATCGGCGGCCTGCGCGACCGCGTCTTCGGGCGCGGCAAGTCGAGCGCGCGGCCCGGCGTGCTCGCCCCCGTGCGCGCGGCTGTGAGCGAAAAGTAGCAAGTACTTGCAGCGCCTCCAGATGTCTTCGCGCGCCCTTTAGATTCCCCAGACCTGCTGTTTTGCCGACCCCATATTCCCATGAGCGCACTTCCTCCCGACAACAGCCCGCGCGCCCAGGCTGGGGCCCCTGCTCCAATCGAAGCGCCGGGCCTCAACCACGACAACCACGACGGAGCCGGCGGCCTGGCCGCGCGCCCCGCCAGTGGCTCGTCCAACGGCGCTTTGCCGCGCCCGGCCTCCGCTGCAGGCGACGGCGGCTCGCCCGAAGTGCCGCCTTACCCGCGTCGCAGCGGCGGCCCGAAGAAGTGGCTGCCCCTGGCCATCGCGGGCGCGATTTTGCTGCTGGCCATCGGCTTTCGTGCGCGCCAATCGCGCCAGGCCTCAGCTCAAGGCGGAGCTCAAGGCGGAGCTCAAGGCGGCGGCGCGGGCGGGCCTGGCGGCGCGGGCGGCGAGGGCAAGCAGATGACCATCGCCAACGTGGAGACGGTTTCGACGGGCGGGCTGTCGCAGAGCCTGCCGCTGATCGGCTCGCTCAAGGCGAACCAGAGCATCGACCTCAACTCCAAGATTCCGGGCCGCGTCTCGGGCGTGCTGGTGCGCGAGGGCTCGCGCGTGCGGCGTGGCCAGCTCCTGATCACGCTGGACGCCGCCGACCTGCGCTCGCAGGTCAACGGCGCGCGGGCTGGCGTGGCGCAGGCTCAGGCGCGGCTGCAGCAGTCGCGCGTGCAGCTTCCGGCCCGCTCGCAGTCGGTCGAGGCCGGCATCGCGCAGGCCAGGGCTCAGGTGCAGGCCGCGCAAGCCCGCTACCAGCAGGCGCTCTTGAGCGAGCCTGTGGCCCGCTCCTCGGCGGAAAACCAGGTGCGCAGCGCGCGCGAAGCGGTGCGAACCGCACGCACGCGGCTGAGCCAGGCTCAGCAAACTGTCAGGCAGGTCGATCTGCAAACGCGGGCCGCCATCCGCTCGGCCCAGGCTCAGGTCGGCGGCGCGCAGGCTGCGGTGGGCTCAGCTCAGGCCAACCGCAACCGGCTGGAAGCGGCGCTGGCCGAAGTGCGGCGCGGCTCGCGCACGCAGCAAATCGCGACAGCCCAGGCCAACGTCGGGCTCGCCGAGGCTCAGCTGCGCGACGCTCAGCGCGAGCTGGAGCGGCAGCGTCTGCTGGTTCAGGGCGGGGCTGCGGCGCGCGCCAATCAGGACGCGGCTCAGACACGGTCTGAGGTGGTGCAGGCTCAGCTCGAAGCGGCGCGCCAGTCGCTGAGCCTGGCTCAGGAGGGCGCGACGACCGAGCAGGTGCGGCAGTCCGAGCAGGCTCTGTCCGGGGGCGAGGAGGCGGTGCGCCAGGCTCAGGGTGGGCTGGGCCAGGCTCAGGCCGGGCTGTCGCAGGCCAACGCCGCGCGCCTGAACCTGCTCAACGAGCAGGGCAACATCACGGCGGCTTACGCGGCCCTGAGCCAGGCGCAGGCCACCTATCAAACCGCGCTCTCGAACCTGGGCCAGATTCCAATTACCAGGCAGGAAACGCGCAACGCCTTCGAGCTGCTGCGCCAGGCTCAGGCCGGGCTGCGCACAGCGCTCTCGACGCGCTCGCAAGTACCTGTGGCGCGCAGCGACGTCGCCATCGCGCGCGCCAACGTGCAGTCGGCGCGCGCGACCTTGCAGCAGGCGCTGGTCAACCTCAACTACGCGCGCATCTACTCGCCCGTCAACGGCGTGGTCAACCAGAAGCTCACCGACGTGGGCCAGACGGCGGGCCAGGGCGGGACGCTGCTGAACCTGGTCTCGCTGGAACGGGTGTATTTCGAGGCTCAGGTGCCCGAAAGCTCGGTCTCTCGCGTGCGCGTCGGGCAGCCCGTGAGCCTGTTCGTGAACTCGATCTCTGACAAGGCGCTGCAGGGCTTCGTGTCCGACATCATTCCGGTGGCCGATGTGCGGCTGCGCCAGTTCCGGGTGCGCGTCTCGATTCCCAGCGCCCCGACTCAGCTCATGCCCGGAGCCTTCGCGCGCGGCAGCGTGGTCACGCAGCAGGTTTTCAACGCGCCGATCGTGCCCATCGAGGCCATCCAGCGCGGCGAGGACGGCAAGTCCTCGGTCTTCGTGGCCGTCAAGGTGAGGGGCAAGTGGCACGTCAAGCGCCGCGTCGTCGCGCTGGGCCTCGCATCAATGGGCCGCGTGCAAGTACTTGGCGGCGTGCGCCAGGGCGATCAAGTCGCGCTCAACCCAACCGATCTGGCGGACGACGAGGAAGTCAAAATCGCTCGGGGCGCCGCTTCAGATGTCGGCGGATCATCTCAGCCCACGGACTCAGGGACACAAAGCAGCGGCGGCTCAGGTAGCGGCTCAGGCTCCAGCGGCGGTTCAGGCTCCAGCGGCGGCTCCAGTGGGCTCGGTGGCAGCGGCGGCTCGGGTAGCGGCTCAAGGGCTTCAGGCGGCGCGGGCGGAAGTGGCGCGGGCGGCTCCAGCCCTTCAGCGGGCGCAGCAGGCGCGGGTGCTTAAGTTCTGGCGGCGGCAGCCGATTGCAGCGCGGTCGCCAGGCGGGAGGCTCAGCTAAACCTGGTTGGCCTGCTTGTCAAAGCGGCTGCAAACGCGAAAAGAGGAGGCGCTCAGCGCCTCCTCTTTTGGACGACAACCCAGGCGCGCAAGTACTTGTACTTGCGCGCCTGAGCCAGGCTCACGAGGCCAGCACCTCGTCGACTTTCTGGGCCAGGATGTTCTCGCCGACGTAGCCGATGGACTGATCCACGACCTGCCCGTTCTTGAAGAAGGTCAGGTTGGGGATGGTCTGCACGCCGTAACGGTCCGCGATCTCGGGGTTGTGGTCGATGTCGACCTTGACTACCTTGACCTGGCCCGCGTAACGCTCGGCCACGCGATCCACAACCGGCGCCAGGGCGCGGCACGGCGGGCACCACGTCGCCCAGAAATCCACCACCACAGGCTCGCTCGCCTGCAGAACTTCGCGCTCAAAATCAGCGGTCTCGACCGAAGCTGCCTTCGACATTTCGTCTTCCCCTTTGCCTCTCGCCCGCAGCCTCGAAAGAAATCGAAACTGCAAACTGCGAGACGGCACCCCTCAGCAAGCGTTCCCTTGCGCCACGCCCTGGGCTCACCTGGGCTCAGCGGCCTCACCGTCGGGCTCTACCACGGGGCGAACGACAGCGTCAACTTTGGCGGCGAATTTGCCGAACGGTTGAGAGCCACCGGTTCAACTCATGCTCAACTGATGCGAGAAGGCCGGTGCCGGCCAAGATTGGGCTGAACCTGCGGCGCGGTTGATCGTGTTGATTCGGCCTTTGTCAAGTTTTTAATTTCACGAGCGCGCTCGCGGCGCTTGGCGCGCAGGATGATCTGCGAAAAGAGAGGATTATGCGACGGTTGCAGCACCCGGACTTGAGTTCAGTGGGATTGACGACGGTTTTGCACGCTCTGAGCGATCCTGTGCGCCTGCACATCGTGCGCCTGCTGTCCGAGAGCGGCGAGCAGAGCTGCGGGAAGTGCCTCAACGAAATCCCGCGCCCGACGATGTCGCATCACTTCAAGGTGCTGCGCGAGGCAGGCGTCATCTGGACGCGGCTCAACGGCACGCAGCGGTGCATCTCGCTGCGCGAAGACCTGGAAGCGCGCTTCCCCGGCCTCATCGCCGCCGTCTTGCTGGCTCCCGAGCCGCACTGAAGCCGCCGCAGCTCGAACCCGAAGCCGCAAGTACTTGCTCAAGATACTTGCGGCTTTTCGGCATTCGCAGCCCCGCCGATCCCGCTCGCGCAAGGCACCCGCCGCCCCGCCGAGTTGAGATCAAGCTACCGAAACCGCAGCTCTGGCGGCAGCTTTTGACGGCAGCTTTTGGCGGCCATAGGAGAGCGTGGGCGGCCCGCCAAGCCCTCGCCAAGCCCTCGCTCAGGCCGCCGCGAGTCTGTGGCCAGCTAAAGCGAAGTGTTAGGCTCTGGGCCGCAGCGACCGAGTTGGGCGGCGGCGGCTTGAGCTGCGCCGCAAGTACTTGAGGCTCGTCTTCTCTTGAGCTCGGCTGTGTTCAGGCGCCGGGTGTGGTTAATTTGAAGCTATGCAACCCATTCCTCTGCGCACCGCTGTCGTCGGCTCGTATCCTCGCCCCGGCTGGCTTGAGTTCGCGGCTTCGCACCTGGCCGAGTTCGGGCCGGCGGATCGCGCCGAGCTGCAGGAAGACGCCGTGATCGCGGCTCTGCACGATCAGCTCGCCTGCGGCGTGGACGTGGTCACGGACGGCGAGCAGACGCGGCTCGACGCCGGCCTGTCGTTCTACGGCTGCCTCTCCAACATCGATTTGCAAGCCGCGCCGCCGCGCCGCTTCGGGCCTCCGGCTCACGATCAGCGCGTCAGGCACGCGGTCACGGGCCCGCTCGAAGCGCCGCGCGGCCTGGGAGCCGCCGAGGAGTTCGAGCGGCTCAAGCGCGTCGCGGCTGCGCACCTGTCTCCGCTGGGCAGGCGAGCACCGGTGCTCAAGGCTTCGGTTCCCGGCCCCTACACTTTGTCAGGGAGGCTGCTGCCCAACGCCGTGTATCGCGACCGCTGGGCCTTGACCGAGGCTCTGCTGCCCTTAGTTGGCCGCGAGCTGGAGAGGCTGGTTGAGGCGGGCTGCGGCGAGATCGCGGTCGATGAGCCCGCGATGAGCTGCGACGCGCACAAGGAGGACACGCGGCGCTTCGTGGACATCTTCAACCGCACGGTGGCGCGCGTCGCGGGGCGCTGCAGGCTCTCGACGCACCTGTGCTTTGGCAACTACAGGGCGCGCGCGCTGGGGCCGCGCTCGTATGGCTTGATGTTCCCGGCGTTCCTGGACTTCGAGGTGGACGAGATTCACCTGGAGATGGCCTCGCGCGAGTTCGCCGAGGCCGAGATCATCCGCGACATCGCGCTGCGCCGCGACGTTTCGGTGGGCCTGGTGGACGTGAAGAGCGACTACATCGAGACGCCGGCTGATGTCGCGGCGCGCGTGCGCAAGTGCCTTGAGTTCGCGCCGCCCGAGCGCCTCTCGTTCGCGCCCGACTGCGGCCTGAGCCAGACCGCGCGCTGGGTCGCCCGCCAGAAGCTCAGGAATCTGTGCGACGGCGTCAAGCAAGTCCGCGCCGAGCTGGGCCTGCACTAACCGCGCGAAGCGAGCGGCTGCAGCCGCGAAACTTATCGGGCTCAGGAGGTTGAGGCGGGCGCTTGAGCGAGTTGAGCAAGTACTTGTGGGCCCTCCGGCGCGAGCCGAGGCTCGTAACGAGGTGTGGGACAGGCGGGGCCTGCAGAGTTAAGATTCCTTTAACTTCCCCGCTCTTTGCTTCTCGCCATGAATATTTCTGCTCATTTCCGGCTCTGGTTCGTGCTGACCACGCTTTGTACTGCGGCTTTAGTTGGCTGCGGAGAAAAGCCGCAGCCCACTTCGGTTGCCGCCGCGCCTGCGCGCATCCAAAATGCCTCGCACACCTGCAGCTCCACGACTTCTCTCATCAACCTTCTTGCATAATCTGGTGCTTGCGGCTTGTTGAAAGCTGCGCCACCTGGCTTCGGCGCAGCCGCGTAGCCTGGCGAGTTGTTGAGTTTGGTGCTCTGGCGCTCAGCGGCGGGAAATGAGTCTGGTAGAATGGGCTTCGATTCCCGGAGGACTATGAAAATTGGATTTGTCGGTGTGGGCGGCGTGGCTCAGCCGCACTTGAAGAACTTGTCGCAGATGGAAGGGGTTCAGATCGCGGCGGTGTGCGACATCGTGCCCGAGCGCGTGCAGCAGGTGGCCGAAGTCTACGGTGCCAAGGGCTACGGCGACTACAAGGAAATGATCGCGGGCGAGAAGCTCGACGCCTGCTACGTGTGCGTCATCCCCGCCGCCCACGGCGACATCGAGCTGGACTTAGCCAAGGCCAGGGTGCCCTTCTACGCCGAGAAGCCCGTGCACATGGAGCTCGATGCCTGTGCGCGCGTGATCGAGGAGATCGAGGCCGGCAACCTCATCAACTCGGTCGGCTACCACTGGCGCTACACGCACCCCATTCAGGAGGCCAAGTCCTGGGTTGCTCAGCACAAGGTCAGCGTGCTGGAGGGCTGGTGGTACGGCGGCTTCGTCTCGGGCCCGTGGTGGCGCCAGATGAAGCTCTCGGGCGGCCAGATCGTCGAGCAGAGCACGCACGTCGTCGATTCGGCCCGCTTCGTCGCCGGAGAAGTCCACACCGTCTTCGCAGCCGGCACGCGCGGCGCCATGTCCGAGATCGAGAACTACGACATCCACGACGCCTCCATTATGACCATGCTGTTCGACTCGGGCGCCATCGGCCAGCTCACAACGGGCTGCATCGCCGAGAAGCACGGCGCGGCCAAGGTCGGCATCACGGTCAAGGGGCGCGACTGGTCGGCTGAGGTCGGCACCAACAAGTCGGTGCTCAAGGACGCCGCCGGCGAGCGCGAGGTCGCCGACGACGTGAGCTGGGGCGATCAGCTCGGCCTGGGCGACAAAGCCTTCGTCGCCGCCGTGCGCTCGAACTCAATGGAAGGCGTCATGAGCCCGTATGTCTCGGGCGCGCAGACGCTGGCCATCACCCTGGCCGCCAACGAGTCGATGGACAGCGGAGCGCCCGTCAAGGTGCGCCGCTTCGTCTAAGCGCAAGAGGCGGCGAAACAAGGCGGCAAGTACTTGAGGCTCAAGTACTTGCCGCCTTGCTGTGTGCGGCCTTCCACAGCGTGCGGCGCGGGCGGTCCCGAAGTTGCGGGCGCTTGGGCTGGAGCTAACCCAGAGGAGACAGCGATGACACCGATTCAAAGGACGGCGACAGGCACCTGGAAGGGCGATTTGCGCAGCGGCAGCGGCGAGATCGCCAGCAGCAGCGGCGTGCTGCACGGAGCGCCCTTCTCCTTCGCCACGCGCTTCGAGAACGCCGAGGGCACCAACCCCGAGGAGCTGATCGCAGCCGCGCACGCCGCCTGCTTCAGCATGGCCTTCGCCAACTACCTCAGCGAGCAGGGCCACCAGCCCGAGGAAATCTCGACCCAGGCCACCATCTCGCTCGAAGGCGGCTCGATCAACAAGATGCACCTCTCCACCATGGGCCGCGTGCCGGGCCTGGACGCCGAGAGCTTCAAGCGCCTGGCCGAAGAAGCCGAGAAAAAATGCCCCGTCTCAAACCTGCTGCGCCCCGGACTCGAAATCACCCTCAGCGCCGTGCTGAGCTGAGCCCAGACAGCCAGCCGCAAACCAAAACGGGCGCAGCTTCATGCTGCGCCCGTTTTTATTTTCTAACGCTCCATAGCCGAACGCTCCATAGCCGCATGAGCCGCTGCCGATGCTTGCAGCGCCCGCCTCGGCTTAGCTCACCTCATCGCAATCACTCGCCTCCTGAGCTTGGCAGCCCGAATTTCACGCGCTTGCGATGGTTTCGCGCACCACTTCGCCGCTTTTGGCTGAACGAAGCGCGGCATCCAGAATCTGCATGGTGCGGCGCGCTGAGGCCAGGGTGACAATCGGCTGCTCGCCGCTTTGCAGCACGCGCGCCAGGTTCTCGTAGTAGTCGCGCCAGCGGCCTGGGATCGTCTCAAGTACTTGCTCCTCGCGGTGGCCCAGCACTTTCGCGTACAGCTCGGGCAGCTCGCGCGCCAGCTCGATGTCGCCGGCCTTGAGCGCGTCTTCCTGAGCGTCGAGCCCGTATTTGACGAAGGTGGCCTGGGTGCCGCGCGCCTCGAAGCGGGGCTTGGCGTGCGCGGTCAGGCTCGACAGGTCCAGCACGGCGGTGCAAGAGTTCTCGAAGGCGATGAGGATGGTGCACTGGCTCTCGACTTCCAGGCCCGCAATGTCGTGCTGCATCCGGCAGAAGACGCTCTGGACGGGCTGCGGGAACAAGAGCTGCGCCTGATCGACCAGGTGCGCGCCCAGGTCGTAGAAGCGCCCGCCGCCGTGCTCGGCCTGCGCGCGCCAGCCGCCCCACATCCCCATGCCCTGCCACGCCATCTCGATCCAGCGCACATCGCCCAGGATTCCCTCGCTCATCGCGCGCTGAAGGGTGCCGAAATCGCCGTCCAGACGCCGGTTCTGGAACACCGTGAGCAGGCGCCCGGCCTGCTGAGCCGCCGCGCTCATGCGCCCGAACTCGTCCATCGACAGGCACATCACCTTGTCGGTGACGACGTGCTTGCCGGCTTCGAGGGCCGCGACTGCCAGCGGGCAGTGCGTGGCGTTGGGCGTGGCCAGCACGACCACATCGACCGCGTCGTCGGCAAGTACTTGCTCGAAGGATTCGTAGGCGCGGCAGCCGTGATTTTGCACGATCTGCGCGCGCTTCTCGGCGCTGCCCGAGGCGATGCCGTACAGTTCGAGGCCCTCGGCGCGCTCGATGAGGTGAGCGTGGCACTGCCGCCCCCAGCGCCCGTAGCCGATGATCGCGACGCGAGCCGCGCGTTGAAGAAGGTTCATAATCTCAGGTTGCGAGGCCCCAGCCCCGCTTGGGCCTCGCTCTTACCGGCTCTCAAAGCTCTATGCCCGCCGCTGCAAGCCGGGTGGCCAGCGCCGAGTCGTCCACGTCCAGCGGCAGATCGACGCGCCCACCGCGCCGCGACGATTCGTAAGTCGCGAAGATGATCTCGGTTGCCTGCAGCGCGTTGTCAGCCGACAACAGCGGCTTGCGATGATTCTGCAGCGCGTCGATGGCGTCGGCGATGCCGCGGTCGATGTGCACGTCGCCGTGGATGCCGTCGTTCTCGCTGCCGCCCTCGATCACCTTCCAGCCGTTCGAGCGCGCGTTCATCAGGCGCAGGTGAGCGCCCTGGGCCCCCAGCTCCATGATGCCCTCGGTTCCCAGCAGGCGGTGGTTGGGCGCTCCGCCCTGGCCGTTTCCGGTCAGCAGCGTGGCCACGACGCCGTTCTTCAGGCGGTACTGGCACAGCCCCTGGCCCTCGATGGGCGCGCCGAAGGTCTTGTGCGCGCCCCTCAGCTCGACCTGGCCCATGACCCACTCGGCTGGCGTCTCGTTGTTGAAGAAGAACTGCATATCGAGCCAGTGCGTGCCCCAGTCGAACATATCGCCGCACTGCGCCTCCATGCGCTTCAGCTCGCCGATCGCGCCCTCGTCCAGCAGCTTCTTGGCCTGCTGGAACGGCGTGCCGAAGCGCCGCTGGTGGTTGAAGGTGAGCTGGGTTCCGCTCGCCGCGCACGCCTCGACCATCGCCCTGGCCTCGCCCCAGCTGGGCGCCATCGGCTTCTCGCAGTGGATGGCGCGCGCGCCCGACCTGGCCGCCGCGATCGTCATCGGAGCGTGCAAAAAAGGCCAGGTGCAGATCGAAACCCAGTCGAACTTCTGCGACCCCAGCATCTCGTTGTAGTCCGAATACAGCCGCGAAATCCCGTGCTGCTCGCCAAACGCCCGCGCGTTCTCCTGCGAAATATCCGCCGCCGCCACCACCTCGACGCCCAGCTTCTGCAGCGCCAGAACGTGCTTGTGCGACATCCCGAACCCAGTCGAGCCATCCGCCTTCCACGGACGCCCACAACCAATCACAGCAGCCTGTAATGCCATAGTGCTCCTCCGATGCCTTCTGTTGCCTGCTTCGTGCGCCCACAGTATCCCACTTGAACCCGCCTCAAGCCGCCCCCAACACCGCAAGTACTTGCAGACTTCGATGATGATCAGCTAAGCTGATCATCATGGTCAGTGATGAAGTTGAAGGTGCCCGTGAGGAGTTGCCGCCGGCACTTGCTCGGTGGACTGTTGTGCTTTTGAGCCGGGTGGCGGGCCGGATGCGCGAGCGGTTCGAGTCGCGGGTGGCTCACCTGGGGCTGCGCTCGAAGCACTACGGCGTGCTGCTGCTGCTGCGCGAGGGCGCGCGGAGCCAGGCCGAGATCGGGCGCGGGGCGCGCGTGGACCGCACCACGATGGTGGCTCTCATCGACGAGCTGGAGCGGCTGGGCTTGGTTGAGCGCGCGCGCCACGCCGAGGACAGGCGCGCCCACGCCGTCACGCTGACGGCTCGCGGGCGCCAGGTCGAGCGCGAGGCGAGCCAGGCCGTGGACTCAACCGAGGCCGAGTGCTTCGCGCCCCTGGCTCCCGAGGAGCGCGAGCAGCTGCGCGCCTTGCTTTCCAAGCTGCTCTGAATCGTTATGGCAACCTCAACATCAAGCTCAGCTGAAGCCGACGGCGCGCGGCAAAATCTTTCGCCTTCGGCTCAGGCTGCGGGCTCGGACGCGGTGAACGCTTCCAACTCTCAAGCGGCGCCCCCGGTGGAGGCGAGCCAAGAGGAGGAGCTGAACCCCTTCCGCTGGCTGATTCTGGTCGGGCTGATCACGGCTGCGATTCTGGAAGTACTTGACACCACGATCGTCAATGTCGCGCTGCCGCAGATGGCGGGCAACCTGGGCGCGACGACGCAGGAGATCGGCTGGATTTCGACGGGCTACATTTTGTCGAACGTGATCGTGCTGCCCATGACGGCCTGGCTCGCCTCGCGCTTCGGGCGCAAGCGGTATCTGTCGGGCTCGATCATCTTGTTCCTCATCGCCTCGTTCTTCTGCGGCACCTCGGGCTCGCTTTCCGAGCTGGTTTTGTGGCGCATCATCCAGGGCGCGGGCGGCGCGGCGTTGCTCTCGACAGCTCAGGCGACCATCCGCGAGATCTTCCCCAGGGAGCAGCAGGGCACCGTGCAGTCGATTTACGTGCTGGGCATCATCACGGCTCCCACGCTGGGCCCAACGCTTGGCGGCTACATCACCGACAACTACTCGTGGCCGTGGGTCTTCTTCGTGAACCTGCCCGTCGGGGCGATTTCGCTGGCTCTGGTGGCCTCGTTCCTGACAGACGGCAAGCACAAGATCGCGACCACCAGAGTCGATTGGTGGGGCGTCGGCCTGCTCACGGTTGGGCTGGGCTCACTGCAATACGTGCTCGAAGAAGGCAACACCGAGGATTGGTTCCAGAGCGCGACCATCAGCAGGCTGGCCATCGCCGCCGCGGTTTGCCTGACCAGCTTCATCGCGTGGGAGCTGTGGCCTGGCAACACGCAGCCCGTCGTGAACCTGCGCGTGCTCAAGAACCGCGACCTCAGCGCGGCCCTGACGCTGTTTCTGGCGCTTGGCTTCGGCTTGTACGGCGGCGTGTTCATCTTCCCGCTGTTCGCGCAGAACATCCTGGGCTTCACGCCGACCATCACCGGCCTGGTGCTGATGCCCGGCGCCATCGCGACCGGCGTGAGCGCCATTTTGTCGGGCCGCCTGCTCGGAGGCAGCAAGCCCTTGCTGGACCCGCGCGTGCTGATCGCCTTCGGCATGGGCCTGTTCGTGCTCTCGATGTGGGATCTGGGCCACCTCACCTCGGTGAGCGGCGAGCCTGACGCGAGGCTGGCGCTGATCGTGCGCGGCTTCGGGCTGGGCTGCCTGTTCACGCCGATCAACCTGGCCGCGCTCTCCTCGCTCAAGGGCGCCGAGATCGCCCAGGGCGCCAGCCTGCTCAACCTGATGCGCCAGCTCGGAGGCTCCTTTGGCATCGCCTGCCTGGGCACCTTGATTACGAACTCGACGGCCTCGCACCGCGCCATGCTCGCCACCCATTTGTATGTCGGCAACCCGGTCGTTGAAGAGCGGCTGCACCTGCTGCAGGGCGCTCTGATAGCGCGCGGCTACGACGCGCTCTCGGCTCAGCAAGGCGCGCTGTCCATCTTGGAACGCACCATCCGGGTGCAGGCTACCGTTATGAGCTACAACGAGGCGTTCCTGTTCATCGGGCTTACGGTTGTGCTGGTCTCGCCTTGCGTGCTGCTGCTGCGCCCGAGGAAGGGCGGCGCGCCCGCCGCCCAGGCCGATGCGCATTGAGGAAAGCAAAAGCGCGCTGCAAGTACTTGCAGCACGCTTTTGCTGATTGGCCGGCCCGTGGCGGCCCGAGCTACAAGCCCAGGCTCTGCAAGTACTGGCGCGAGATGCGCGCGCTTTCGAGAGGGGTGCTTTTTTGCGTCACGTCGGTTTCGCTCAGGGCCCAGCCGTCGAAGCCCTGCGCCTTAAGGATGCCGAAGATGGACGGGAAGTCGATGCTGCCCTCGCCCAGCTCGCGCCACAGCCCGGCGTCCGAGAACTGGTCGTAGTTCCACGCTTGCCGAACCCCTTGGGCGCGGATTTCTTCGCTGGCGTCCTTGAGGTGCACGCTCTTGATGAGCGGCGCGTAGTCGCGGAAGAACGCGACGGGATCGGCGCCGCCCCAGGCCAGGTGCCCGGTGTCGGGGCCCAGGAAGACGCAGTCGCGGTCGGTGAGCTCGATGAGCTTCTCCATTTCGGCGCGCGTCTCGACGACCGCGCCGACGTGGTTGTGGTAGCAGGCTTTGACTCCGCTCT